>Ga0209712_10001344_pt1 | contig 20993 bp, 16 predicted proteins | sample ArcOceMetagenome_FD_187443 | JGI IMG/M metagenome (GOLD analysis project Ga0209712, IMG submission 187443) | Marine eukaryotic phytoplankton communities from Arctic Ocean - Arctic Ocean - Greenland ARC118M Metagenome (SPAdes) (version 2) | ecosystem: Environmental > Aquatic > Marine > Oceanic...
AGTGGGTTGGTCCTTATAACGACTTAGCTTTTGGTTTGTATAAAGCAGCCAAATATTATTATCATTCCGGTTGGCATGAGCCCAGCGCAAACTTAGAGTTTATAGTCAACAAGCAAGCGTTCGAGGCGCTTCCAGATGATTTACAAGCTATTATTGAGGTCGCAACGCGCGCGGTCAATCAAGATATGTGGGATGAATACACTGCTGCGAATAATGCAGCCATGCAGGCTTTAGTTGAGACACATAACGTCGATATACGTCCACTTCCTGCTGATGTAATGTTAGCATTAAAAAATACTTCGGCTGAGGTGATCCAAGAACAGTCAAATGCTGACCCAATGTTCAAAAAAGTATATGACTCCTATTCAGATTTTCAAATAAAGGTAATGAAATACCACCAAATATCAGAGTTTGAATATTATAAAAATCGTTCGAACAATAACAACTAATTGAGAAATACAGCATGTAAAAAGCAGACTCGATTGGACTAATATTGATTGTTTTGTATATGCCTTTCATCGCTTTATTAGGCGTCTGGACCTCAGTCAAATTTTTACATCAATATATTATTGACCTTGTTTCGATTATTTCCCGGGGTAATACATGGCCTTAGGAGAGTGTTAAATAATAAACAAAGTTAAACCATTGCATCTTTATTAGCTGTTCAGATGTGTTAAAGCGTTAACTAGCATTACAATGCACAAAAATTTATAAGTAGGAACTTTATATGATTGTTAAGCCTAAGATTCGTGGCTTTATCTGTACTAATGCTCATCCAGTTGGATGTGCGACTAATGTTCAACAACAAATTGATTATGTTAAAGCTCAGGGAACGTTGCACAATGCGCCTAAAAACGTGTTGGTTATTGGTAGTTCTACAGGTTATGGGATGGCTTCAAGGATTACTGCTGCATTTGCTGGAGGTGCTAATACCTTGGGTGTGTGTTTTGAAAAGCCCCCAACAGAACGTAAAACAGGTACTGCTGGCTGGTACAACACGGCGGGATTTCATGCTAAGGCATCTGCAGCTGGGCTGTATGCAAAAACCTTGAACGGTGATGCTTTTTCAAATGAGCTAAAACAGCAAGTTATCGATACTTTGAAATCCGATATGGGTAAAGTAGACTTAGTTATCTATAGCTTAGCATCACCACGAAGAACGGATCCTGAAACAGGTGAAGTATACAAGTCGACCTTAAAACCTGTAGGCCAAGCATACAAAACTAAAACTTATGATACTGATAAAAATGTCATTCATGAGATTGCGCTAGAGCCCGCTAATGAAGATGAAATTCAACAAACCATTAAAGTCATGGGTGGTGAGGATTGGGAGTTGTGGCTGAAGGCTTTAGGCGAAGCAGACTTGTTAGCAGACAACTGTAAAACTACTGCTTATACCTATGTAGGTAAAGAACTGACTTGGCCAATTTATGGACAGGCGACTATTGGCAAAGCTAAAGAAGATTTAGATCGCGCGGCGGCGGCTATTGTAAACGCCCAGGCAAGTAAAAATGTTCAGGCATACGTGTCGTCTTTAAAAGCTTTAGTCACACAAGCAAGTTCAGCTATCCCGGTTATGCCCTTGTATATTTCACTTATATACAAAGTTATGAAGGAGGAAGGCACACACCAAGGCTGTATCGAGCAAATTTACGACTTATTTACTGATAAATTAACTCATGCTAAACCAGAGGTTGATGAGTTGGGTCGCTTATATATGAATAACAAAGAAACTAATGATGCGACGCAGACAAAAATCAAAGCCTTGTGGGATCGAGTCACACAAGAGAATTTCCACGAATTAAGTGACTATGAAGGCTATCACCATGAGTTTTTAAAATTGTTTGGTTTTGATCTGACTGATGTTGATTATGACGCTGACGTTGAAACCTTAATCGATTGGTAAAAGTGGGGGAAAAGGTCAAAATTTATTTAAAATAGAAACCGCTACGTGGCGGTTTTTTTTCTGCCGCAATTTAATACACCTTTGAAAGAGCCAAATCAACACAAAACAAGTAGAAACACATGAAATAAATGTGTTTCTGCAACAAATTGGATGGAAGGAATACGCAGGTTAATGCTAAAATTTACCAAATATTGGGGATTATATTATAAAAACGTGTAAAATTTTTTTTTGAACGAATAGATTTGAATGGCGTTTGGTCTCTTCCATCAAGTTACAAAAACTTGCTTGTAGCTTATTAATTAGTCATTGATTGACGATACTCACCACCACTAGGCTCTTGTTTACCATTATAGAGAGTCTAATGGTGCTGTGTATTAATTTAGAGTAGTGCTATTGCGTATGATAAAAATCAAGAAAGGGTTAGATCTTCCTATTCAGGGAGCGCCACAACAAAATATCCAAAATGGAAACTCTGTCACTAGAGTGGCTATTTTGGGTGAAGAATATATTGGCATGCGTCCAACGATGCATGTCCAAGAAGGAGATAAAGTGAAAAAGGGTCAGGTTCTTTTTGAAGATAAAAAGAATCCTGGCGTCAAATTCACCGCTCCTGCTGCCGGTAATGTTGTTGAAGTCAACCGTGGAGCAAAACGTGTTTTGCAATCTGTTGTGATTCAGCTTGAAGGTGATGAAAGTGAAGTGTTTGCTAAATATAGCAATACCGAACTCGTATCATTGGATGCGGCTAAAGTACAAGAAAACCTGGTAAATTCTGGCATGTGGACAGCCTTTAGAACACGTCCTTATAGTAAAACCCCAGCGCTTGACTCAAAGCCTAACTCGATTTTTGTTAGTGTGATGGACACCAATCCCTTGGCGGCTGACCCTCAGATAATCATTGCTGAACGAAGCGAAGATTTTATTAACGGTTTACAGGTTATTAGTTGTTTGACTGATGGAAAAGTCTTCGTGAATAAAGCACCTGACGCTGACATAAATACAGGCAATGCTACTGTTGAAGTGAATGAATTTTCTGGTGTTCACCCCGCAGGATTAGTCGGTACCCACATTCATCACTTAGATGCGGTGGGTCAAAGAAAAAAAGTTTGGCATGTCGGTTATCAAGATGTACTAGCGATTGGTAGTCTATTCACAACTGGTGAGTTAGATAACCGAAAAGTTGTGTCCTTAGGTGGTCCAGAAGCAAAGAGTCCTCGTTTAGTTCGCACATTGTTGGGTGCCAATATTACTGAGCTCACTGCCGATGAATCCAATGCAGGTGATATGCGGATATTGTCTGGATCTGTATTACTAGGTAATCACGCTCATGGCGTTCACGGTTATTTAGGTCGATTCCATAATCAAGTGTCTATTTTGCGCGAAGGCCGTGAAAAAGAATTATTTGGCTGGATAAAGCCGGGGGTTAATCAACATTCAGTGACCCGCGCATATCTTGGGCATTTAAGCCCTAAAAGGTTATTCAGTATGACAACGTCAACAAACGGCTCTGACCGTTCTATGGTGCCAATCGGTAACTATGAACGTATTATGCCGTTAGACATACTGCCTACATTATTGCTGAGAGACATGATTTCTGGCGATACAGATGGCGCACAAAGTTTGGGTTGCTTAGAGCTAGACGAAGAAGATTTGGCATTATGTACTTATGTTTGTCCTGGCAAATATAACTATGGGCCAATTTTGCGTGATTGTTTAGAGCAGATTGAGAAAGAGGGTTAATAATGGGCTTAAAAGTATTTTTAGAGAAAATTGAACCTGATTTTGAAGCGGGTGGAAAATATGAAAAATGGTACGCCTTATATGAAGCCGCAGCGACCATTTTTTACACACCGGGCACGGTGACCAAATCGACTACCCATGTAAAAGACAGTATTGATTTAAAACGGATCATGATTTTTGTTTGGATGGCAACATTTCCTGCCATGTTTTATGGCATGTTTAATATTGGTCAACAAGCACAGATTGCCATAGTTACAGAAGGCGCATTATGGGCTGATACAGCTACAGCGTTTTGGCAAGCAGGTTTATATGAGATGCTTGGAGGTCAACTTGATGCTAGTACAGGTTGGATTGGCTTATTGTTATATGGCGCTTGTTTTTTTGTGCCCGTTTACGCCACTGTATTTGCTGTAGGTGGGTTCTGGGAAGTATTATTTGCTTCTGTGAGAAAACATGAAATCAATGAAGGCTTTTTTGTTACTTCAGTTTTATTCTCACTTACTCTTCCTGCCACAATCCCTTTATGGCAAGCGGCGTTAGGTATTACATTTGGTATTGTAATAGCCAAAGAGATATTTGGTGGTACTGGGCGGAACTTTTTAAACCCGGCTTTATCTGGTCGTGCTTTCTTATATTTTGCTTACCCTGCACAAATCTCAGGTGATGCTATTTGGACAGCTGCAGATGGATACACAGGTGCAACATGGTTAAGCCAAGCAGCTAATGGTTCAATAACAGACTGGAGTATTAATGCCGATTGGTTTAATGCTTTTTTAGGAAATATCCCTGGTTCTATGGGCGAAGTATCTGCGTTGGCAATTTTGATTGGCGGGCTCTTTGTTATCTACATGCGAATAGCCTCATGGCGAATTGTACTCGGTGTGGGTGTGGGTGTGTTTTTGTTTTCAAGTTTATTAAACTTAGTAGGAAGCGATACCAACCCGATGTTTGCGATGCCTTGGTATTGGCATATGGTAATTGGAGGCATGGCTTTTGGAATGTTCTTTATGGCAACCGATCCTGTGTCAGCAGCCTTTACTAACCAAGGTAAATGGGCTTACGGTATTTTGATTGGTTGTATGACGGTGATGATCCGTGTTCTGAATCCAGCATTTCCAGAAGGTATTATGTTAGCCATACTTTTCGCTAACCTTTGGGCACCTTTGTTCGATTATTTTGTAGCACAAGGGAATATAAAACGGAGGATTGCACGTGTCGGCTAAAAAAGAAACGCTAGGTAAAACTGTAGGTGTTGTTGTTGCTGTATGTTTAGTTTGTTCAATTATTGTATCGAGCGCAGCCGTTGGCTTGCGTGACTTACAGGAAACTAATGCAGCAATAGATAAACAATCTAACATTGTAGAAGCAGCAGGGTTAATTGATTTTGCTGCGGGTGATATTTCCGGAACGTTTAATAAGTATATTGAAGAACGCTTTATTAACCTTGAAACAGGCGAGTATGTGGATGAGCCAAAAGATGGCTATGACATGTACAAAGAAGCTAAAAACCCTAAGTTCTCAGTTGAAGTCGCCAACAGTAATGTAGGATTTAAACAACGAGCCAGCATTGCTAATATTTATTTAGTAAAAGATGACGCAGGTAAAGTTACTCGATTGGTACTCCCAGTCCATGGCAGTGGCTTGTGGGATTTAATGTATGGACTCTTAGCGATTGATGCCGATGGAAACACCGTACGCGAATTGATCTATTATCAACACAAGGAAACGCCTGGTTTGGGTGGTGAAATACAAAACCCTAGCTGGAAAGCCAAGTGGGATGGTAAAAAGCTGTTTAACGATGGAAAAGTAGCGATTGAAGTTAATAAAGGTGACAATTCAAACGACCAGTATGCGGTTGATGCACTTTCAGGCGCTACGCTAACCAGTAACGGTGTACAGAACACATTAACTTACTGGGCAAGCGAGAATGGCTTTGGGCCATATCTTAAAACCCAAACTTGGAAATCGTAAGGGATCCACACAATGGCTGAAATTAAAGAAATGAAACAGGTATTGTTCGGACCCGTTCTGAACAATAACCCAATAGCATTGCAAGTACTGGGCGTATGCTCGGCCTTGGCAATCACGACTAAATTAGAAACAGCACTGGTTATGTCATTAGCATTAACCACAGTTTGCGCTTTTTCTAACTTGTTTATCTCATTGATCCGTAAACAAATACCTTCTAGTGTGCGGATTATTATTCAAATGACGATTATTGCCTCTTTGGTAATAGTGGTCGATCAAGTACTCAAAGCTTACTCATACGAGATATCGAAACAGCTTTCGGTGTTTGTTGGTTTGATTATTACTAACTGCATCGTTATGGGACGAGCAGAAGCCTATGCCATGAAGAGTCCTCCTTTTATGTCCTTCCTCGATGGCCTTGGTAACGGCATAGGTTACTCCGTGGTGTTAATCATCATTGGAACTATTAAGGAGTTATTTGGTTTTGGTACGTTGTTAGGTTTTGAAATCTTACCTTTAGTTCAAGATGGAGGCTGGTATCAAGGTAATGGTTTATTGATTTTACCTTTCAGCTCGTTCTTTTTGATTGGTGGCCTAATATGGGTAATCCGAACTATACGTCCAGCACAAGTCGAACCAAAGGGATAATTCATGGAACATTATATTAGTATTTTTGTTAAATCTGTTTTCATTGAAAACATGGCTTTATCCTTATTCTTAGGTATGTGTACGTTTTTGGCAGTCTCCAAAAAAGTGAAAACAGCCATGGGTTTAGGTTTAGCGGTAATTGTTGTTTTGGGTATTTCAGTACCTGTTAACCAAGTTATATTTGTGAATATTTTAGCGCCAGGAGCACTTGGCTGGGCTGGTTTCCCAGAAGCCAATTTAAGTTTTTTGAGCTTTTTGACTTTTATAGGCGTAATAGCTGCGTTAGTACAAATATTGGAAATGACGTTAGATAAGTTTTTCCCCGCGTTATATAACGCACTTGGGATCTTCTTACCCCTTATCACAGTAAACTGTGCGATTTTTGGTGGTGTTGCATTCGCGATACAGCGTGAATACAACTTCAGTGAAAGCATTGTTTATGGTGTGGGCAGTGGTTTAGGTTGGGCGATAGCTATCACCTTACTTGCCGCAGTACGTGAAAAACTTAAATATGCAGACATGCCGGAAGGCATACGGGGTTTGGGTTCAGTATTTATGATTACTGGACTGATGGCGCTTGGTTTCCAATCGTTCACTGGCATCGCACTGTAAACGGCACTTTGAGGAATAGTTAAATGAATCCGAATGAAATTTATCTTGGTGTAGGCATGTTTATCGCTATCGTTTTAGCGTTAGTGTTTATTATCATGTTTGCAAAATCTAAATTGGTGCCAGAGGGCGAAATCACCATCACAATTAATGGTGGTGCTGAAGCATCAATCACAGCTCAACCTGGTGACAAGCTTTTAGGTGCCTTAGCTAATGCTGGTATCTTCGTTTCTTCTGCATGTGGCGGCGGTGGCACTTGTGGTCAATGTCGTGTTGATATTAAAGCCGGTGGCGGAGAGCTCCTACCCACTGAAGTGGACCATATTAGTAAGAAAGATGCTAAACAAGGATGTCGATTGTCCTGTCAGGTGTCGATTAAAGAAAATATGGACATTGAGCTGGAAGATGAAATTTTTGGTATCAAAAAGTGGGACTGCGAAGTTATCTCGAATGACAACAAGGCCACCTTTATCAAAGAACTTGTGTTGAAGATACCAAATGGCGAAAGTGTTCCTTTCCGAGCCGGGGGTTATATTCAAATTGAAGCGCCACCCCACCACGTTAAGTACAAAGACTTTGACATTCCTGAAGAATATCGTGGTGATTGGGAGCGTTTTGGTTTCTTTAATATTGAATCTAAAGTTGAAGACGAGACTATTCGCGCTTATTCCATGGCTAACTACCCTGAAGAAGAAGGCATTATTATGTTGAATGTGCGAGTTGCTTCGCCGCCACCAAATAACTTGGCTTTACCTGCGGGTAAAATGTCATCTTACATATGGAGCTTGAAAGAAGGCGATAAAGCCACGATTTCTGGCCCATTTGGGGAGTTTTATGCTAAGCAAAATGACTCGGAAATGGTGTTTGTGGGTGGTGGTGCAGGTATGGCCCCAATGCGTTCTCACATCTTCGATCAACTTCGCAGATTAAATACAACGCGTCCCATAACATTTTGGTACGGTGCGCGTTCTTTACGTGAAATGTTTTACGTAGAAGATTTCGATATGCTGCAAAAAGAAAATGATAACTTTAAGTGGCATGTTGCCTTATCGGATCCTCAACCTGAAGACAATTGGAAAGGCGATACAGGGTTTATACATAATGTATTACTGGAAAATTATTTGAAAGGGCATCCAGCACCTGAAGATTGTGAATTCTATATGTGTGGTCCTCCAATGATGAACGCAGCCGTCATCAATATGCTTAAAGAATTAGGTGTAGAAGACGAAAATATCATGTTAGATGACTTCGGTGGTTAATCTCAAGATATTGAATCAGTAATCAATCTTAAAGGGGCTATATGCCCCTTTTCTTATAGGTACAAAATTAAATATGTTAATGCTTCTTCACTCCAGACTTTTAATTGTTATTATTGCAATAATTTTAAACGCCTGCACACCGTCAAAAAGCCAAGAAATACACATAACAGGCCCCACTATGGGCACCACTTACAATGTGAAATTTGTATCTGTTGATGGCGTAAATAGGATGAAATTAAAACAACAGATTGAGCAATCATTAATTGATATTAACCTATTGATGTCGACCTATATTCAAGATTCAGAACTAAGTCGTTTCAATCAATGGAACAGTATTAAACCTTTTCCGATGTCAGCTAAAACCCTCAAGGTTTTAAACGAAGCAAAACGTTTAAGTGATATGAGTGAGGGATTGTTAGATGTAACGGTAGGCCCTTTGGTCAATCTTTGGGGATTTGGACCAAAAAGCCAGCCGGTAAAAGTTCCCACAGAAGCGCTTATTAATATGACCAGACAACTGGTTGGAATAGACAAATTAACAATAGGACCGTCTTCGGTGAGTAAAGCTGAGCCGGCACTTTATGTGGACTTATCAACCATCGCAAAAGGATATGCAGTTGATCAGTTGGCAGAACTTCTAGATACCCATGAAATTACACACTACCTTGTGGAAATAGGCGGTGAAATGAGGTTGTCAGGCGTAAAAGCTTCAGGTACGCCATGGAAAATTGCGATTGAAAAACCTGAAACAGAGCAACGCTCAGTTCAAAAGATTATTAGCATAGGAACAAATGCCGTAGCCACCTCTGGTGATTATCGAAACTATTACGAGACAGATGGTGTACGTTATTCTCACCTTATCAATCCAAATACCGGTTACCCCATTAGTCACAACTTAGTATCTGTCACTGTGATCCATCCATCCTCGATGACAGCTGATGGTTTGGCAACAGCACTCAATATTATGGGCAAAGAGAAAGCATTAGCGTTAGCAGAAACGTTCAATATTGCAGTGTTGCTGATTACTAAAGAAAAGGACGGATTTACCGAGTATACTAGTACTAAGTTTGAACAGCTTGTGACTGTTCATTGAGACAATATCATTAACGTATTAAGCTATATTGGAGTCAGGTTTTGAGTACCTTTATTTTTGCATTTGTGTTTTTTTTGGTGGTAGTCCTAGCTATGTCTGTTGGTTACATATTCCAGCAGAAGACCATTGCGGGTAGTTGTGGCGGATTAGGCGCTTTGGGTATTGCTAAGGCTTGTGATTGTCCAGAGCCATGCGACCGCAAAAAAATGCGTTTGGAAAAGGAGCAAGCGCGACAAAACAAACTGAATCAATGGAAAAAGGACCAAATCCTATAGTTATATGTGAATAACTATATCAATATACAAAACGCCAACTAGTTTGGCGTTTTTTTATATTGATAAATTCTAACATTCCGGCAAAATACTGACTATATATACAGTAATAATGTCAGGCATACTCTTTGCGCAAAATCATTCACATTGATATGGACTGTTATTACGCTGCCGTTGAGATGCGTGACAATCCAGAATATCGAGATGTGCCACTAGCTATAGGCGGCAGTTCTGACAGGCGTGGTGTAATAGCTACCTGCAACTACCAAGCAAGAAGATTTGGGGTGCGTTCTGCTATGGCAACAGCTCACGCCTTAAAGCTCTGTCCTGAGTTGGTATTGGCTCCTGGCAGAATGGCCCTATATAGCGAAATATCTCAACAAATACGCGAAATATTCAGCAGATACACAGAAAAAATAGAACCATTGTCATTAGACGAAGCATATTTAGACGTGTCTGACTGCGACTTGTTCTCAGGCAGTGCCACATTAATCGCTGAAGATATCAGAAGAGTGATTTTTGAAGAGACCCAACTTACTGCCTCCGCGGGCGTGGCACCATGTAAGTTTGTTGCTAAAATCGCCAGTGATGAAAATAAACCCAATGGCATTTGTGTTGTCACTCCCGATAAATTAGACAACTTTGTGATCAAATTACCCCTTGGTAAAATTCCTGGTGTGGGCAAAGTAACCTTAGCAAAGCTAAATAATATGGGGCTTTATAACTGTGCCGATGTACGTCAGTTCCCCTTTAAAGACTTAGTCAAACGTTTTGGTAAGTTTGGCTCTGTGATTTGGGATAGAAGCCATGGTCTAGATAATCGAAATCTTAGTCTTACCAGGCAACGCAAATCTGTAGGAGTAGAGAGAACCTTAGCCGAAGACATTCATTCACATGATGAATGTCTTAAAATGATCAATAGCCTTTTTCCATTATTAGAACAGCGATTAAACAAGACCCAAGCACACATTCAAAGTCAGGGAATAAAACTCAAATTCAGTGATTTTCAGCAAACAACAGTTGAGCATAAATGTCAGGTATTGGATAAAAATTACTTTCTTAAACTATTAACCGAAGGCCTCTCGCGTCAAGCAAATAGAGGGATTAGATTGGTGGGACTCCATGTTGCTTTAGCAGACATCGCAGACAATAAACAATTAGCTTTTTCATTTTCATCTACACAAGACTAACATCCTGCAAATCGTTACACTATGCTCAGACATTTCAGCTCTTATATAATATGGGAATTTATTAGTGCAAAGCATGCCCATCAATGTTTGGCTATTAACGCTAATACAAGCCCTAGCAATGAGCGCAGGCACCATGCTGGTATTAGCAGGTGGCGTTTTGGGTGCCCAACTCACTCCAGATCCTAATTGGTCAACGCTGCCTTTAGCCATGAGTATTGTTGGCACTGCCTGTGGTGTACTGCCCATTACCCGATTGATGCAACACTTAGGTAGAAAGCCCGTTTTTATTGCTGCGACCATCCTAGGTGCTATGGTTGCGCTAATGGCCGCGGCAAGTGTTGTTAATAGTAGCTTCTGGGGGTTAGTGATATCTGCGTTTTTATTGGGCGTGATGATGTCTGCAATCCAGCAAATTCGGTTTGCTGCTATGGAGTCAGTCCCTGTTGATTTGTTACCCAAAGCAGCTTCGACCGTGTTATTAGGGGGCTTAGTGGCTGCTATTTTAGGACCAGAGTTAGTGACACTGGGTCAACAGGTGAACCAACAAACCTTTGTGGGTGCGTTTTATCTGACGGCAGTCTTACTGGTATTGTGCGGCCTGCTTTTTACTCAGATTGATAATACTCACGTTGTTACTGAAAAATCTGCAGATACCGGACGAAAATTACGTGTGATAGCGAACCAGCCGGTGTTTATTTTGGCTGTGTCAGCCTCAGTAGTGGGGTATGCCTTAATGAGTTTTATTATGACGGCTACACCTGTGCATATGCACGTGCATGAAGCCTATTCTTTGCAAGAAACAAAGTGGGTGATCCAAAGCCATATTTTTGCGATGTTTTTTCCATCCTTATTCAGTGGATGGTTGATCAGTAAATTGGGTACCTCAACTATCATCTATTTGGGATTATCCTCTTATGTCGCCACCATATTAATCGCACTAACAGGTAGCCAATGGCTGAACTATTGGTTTGCTTTGGTATTATTAGGCATTGGCTGGAATTTTCTATTTGTCAGTGGGACTGTTTTACTTGCACAAAGTTATCAGCCTAATGAAAGATTTAAAGTCCAAGGTTTAAATGAATTTTTAGTGTTTGGTTGTCAAGCTATGGCAGCATTAAGTGCAGGAGTATTTCTCAACTTGATCGATTGGCGTGGATTATTGCTCGCTAGTTCTACTATCATCGTCATCCAATTGATAGTGATTACATGGCAACAAATCAGACAACAACAGCTTTCCACAGATTAAAAATCAACCTAAATAAAGAGGATTACGCATGACATTGGAAATTGGTCGTTACCGTCATTACAAAGGGAATGAATACGAAGTGATTGGTGTGGCCCAACACTCTGAAGATGGAACTAATTTAGTAGTTTATAGGCCTCTTTATGGTGAAAAAGGTCTGTGGGTGAGACCTTTGGATATGTTTGTTGAAACGGTAGAGGTTGATGGCGAAACAAAAGCAAGGTTTAAATATATTGGTTAATCGTAAAGATTAACCAATATATTAGTGTTTTAAAAACAAAATTAAATAGCGCTTCTAGGCAAAAAACAAAACTGTAGCCGTCCACAAGAGCGCAGCAAGAAGCGCAGCATAGGTAGCAGGCACAATCTGCGACTTCACGTGATCCATTAGGTCGCAGCCTGTGGTCATAGAGCTCAAGATAGTGGTGTCTGAGATAGGTGAACACTGATCACCATATACACTACCGTTCAAAATGGTAGCGAAACATACCATCATAAACAATTCCGGGTTTTCTAAGCCTTGGCTTTGAGCAATAGTCCAAGCCAAAGGCAAGCCTAATGGAAAAGCAATAGCGTAAGTGCCCCAGCTTGTGCCCGTTGAAAACGCAATAAGCATAGTCATAAGTTGTAATATTATAGGTAAACACCAATACGGGATGTGCTCGCCTAAAGACTCAACCAAATAAATGCCACCGCCTAACTGTTTACTCAGCACACCTATAGTTAAGGCAAACATTAATATGACCGAAGCTACCACCACCCCTTTCAAACCATTTCCGAAGCCGTCTAACACCTCTTTAAGTGCCATACCTTTAGCCAACGCCATAAAAATGGACAAAAACAAAGCACCTGAAAATGCCCAATGAATTTGTGGTGAGCCTGTCACAAAGTAGGAGCCAATAGCGATAATAATTAAGCTAACTAATGGCAAAATAAATTCTAGCCTATGGGCTTTATATCCATCAGGGACTTGGCTTTGGTGTAATTCTTTAGCACTAATAGGAGAGGCGTTAGGCGCGTCTAATTCGCCTGTTTCAGTTACACGTTTAATTGCTTTTTTTAGGGGTGAGCCACTGAAAGTCGTGATATTGAGGCTAAGTAATAAGGTACCCAACACAGCAAAAATTGCGTAAAAACTAAAAGGGATACTGGCAAAAAAGAACGCTATTCTGTCGCTTTCTGTGGCCAAAAATGCCACACCAGGAATAAACAAAAAGGCTTGCACATAAGCAGGCCAAGCATTAAATGCAATGATTGACGCAATAGGTGATGCAGTAGAGTCGACCACATAACTTAGTTCTTCATGGCTGACTCCAGCCTTATCTGCAATAGGTTTAACCGTTGTACCTACTAATACCGTACTCATAGTGCCCCCTTGAAAAAACACTAAACCTAGAAACCAAGTGACGACCTTGGCTGAGCGTGGCCCTTTTACATAATGTTGACTCATATGGTTGGCAAAAGCCTGAGCCGCACCTGTTTTTGCCCACATCCCCATTAAGCCGCCAAGTAACCATAAATATAAAATCAAAATAGATGCCGCACTTGACGTGCCGATATTCGGGATAAACACCTCATGGGTGATATCAAATCGACCTAACATCACCGCACCAATCACGATACCGCCAAACAGAGCCACTAAAGGCTCACGCGTCATTAAACACAACACCACAGCGACCAAGGCAGGCAATAATGACCAAATACCAAAGTGAAAGTCTGCTTTGAGTAAAACCACATCCTCAATAGTATTTTTATAAACCCATTGTTGTGATAGGGAAGGTTTGCTTTGTTGGATATTCAGAATTGATTGTCTTAAAGGAGACTCGGAATAAGGTACAAGGTCTTCTATTACGCTCTCTTGACCGCTGGCGCGAAAAGCCAGTTGTCCCAACTCATTGTTATAGGTTTGATATTGCAACTGAGATTCCACCCAAGTAGGGCTAACATTAAAGTTAATAAAAATCGCAGTCGCCAAGCTGAGCATAAATAAAATAAAACTAATACGTTTTGTAAATTGAAACATGCAGAGTATCTTAACGGCTTTGTATATTTATAGTTTGTAGTCTGTTGCAGCAAACGTCTAGGATTTACTTAATTTTAATCAAGGAAAAACATGTATGCGCACAAAAATTCTTTTAGTTACTGTGATGACGACTCTGTTTTCAGCCAGTCTAAGTTTTGCACAAAACAAGTGGGATAAAATCGAAGTCACTAGTCAGCCTGTGAGTGGAACGGTACATATGTTAATGGGTAGTGGCGGTAATATCGGTGTATCAATTGGCGATGATGGGATTTTGATCATCGATGACCAATATGCCCCTCTAGCTAAAAAAATAGCGGTAGCAATTGGTGATATTTCAAATAAACAAATTAAATATATTATAAATACTCACTACCATGGTGATCACACGGGTTCAAATGCCTACTTCAAAGAGGTTAAAGGCAGTACTATTTTTGCACATGACAATGTGCGTCAACGTTTAGCCGATAAAAATAACCATAAATATGCTTCACTCCCCGTTGTAACTTACCAACAGGGAGTGACCTTTCACTTTAATGGCGACACCATCAAAGTGATGCATTTGCCAGCAGGTCATACAGACAGCGATAGCGTAATATGGTTTGAAGAAGCCAATGTTTTACACCCTGGAGACTTATTCTTTCAAGGCCGTTTTCCTTACATTGATTTGGATGGTGGTGGCACGGTTGCGGGTTATATTAACAATGTAACTCAACTAATAGGCATGTTGAAAGACGATACAAAAATTATCCCAGGGCACGGTAAATTGGCCACTAAAGCCGATTATCAAAAGGCATTGGATATGCTTGTTGATACTGCTGCCACAGTAAAAAGCATGAAAGACAAAGGGTTGCGTGTTGAAGATGCGGTGAAACAAGGTTTAGGTGAAAAATACACAGCCTGGTCATGGACTTTTATCACTGAAGAAAAGTGGATCAGCACTTTATATGCCGGACAATAAAAAGAATAGTTACACCGATGAAATTCACTGCACCTTGAGAACAGCAGCATATACGAGTAAAGAGTTGGTTTAACAGTCATCAGAGAATCTACACAAGGGTATGGCCAAATATGGCCTACCCTATGTCTGAAAAAATTTTTCTTAAACGGCTAACAGCAGAACACATCAAATTATGTTGTCTGCTCAATAATGAGCAGCAACTGTTCGCATTTGGCCAGTACGATAGTCGCTTGGAACATCATCATCTAGGATAACTCGTCGTTAATCCCAATATTGTGGTCAAGGATTGGCTAAAATATTAGTCACAAAAATACTTGATCAAGTCCTTTTTAGTACAAACCGCTAAGGCTGCTTCTTTATTCGTGTTCAGAGACAGTATTGTGGCTTACAGCTGTTATCAAACACTTGATTTTATTGAAACAGATTATCCCAAACAATCCTTGCTCGGCAATATGCAAAATTGTGCTTATATGGTTTTATCTACTGCAGAGGCCAAGAACCAATTTGAAATTATTAATCTGGCCTCTTTGTAGTACCAACTAGGGTACTTTTGTAAAACGCTTTTCACCCGCAATCCATGTCTCAAGCACTTGTACTTTCCAAATATTCTGTGGTGAGATTGTAAAAATGTCTTGGTCTATCAAAATAAAGTCGGCCCATTTACCCTTGGTTAAACCACCTAAAATATTTTCTTGATGGGCTGCATAAGCAGCGTCTAAGGTAAAACCACGGAAAGCTTGTTTGACTGTCACCGCTTCGCTAGGTATCCAACCTTTGTTAGGTGAGTCATTGCGATCTTGTCTGGTGACTGCGGCGTGCAAACCAAAAAATGGGTTGGAGAGCTCTACTGGGAAATCAGAACCGAACGCCACTGGGGAGTCCTGTTTCAAGAAGGTTTGCCATGCGTAAGCGCCTTTGAGCCTGTCGGCGCCTACCCTATCTTCAGCCATATTCATATCGCTGGTAGCATGGGTGGGTTGCATGGCAGGAATAATATTCAGCGTTTTAAATCGTGGAATATCCTCAACATTGATAACTTGGGCATGTTCTACACGGTTACGTAGTGATTTGCCTCCAATGCGTTTAAAGCTATCAGCAAATTGATCTAGTGCTAAGCGATTGGCTTTATCGCCAATCGCATGAAAGTTAAGTTGAAAACCATTACCTAATACCAAATCAAATAACGGTTTCAAATCTCGTTCCCGGGTAACCAATAAACCACTGTTATCTGGATCGTCAGAATAGGGTTGCAACAAAGCTGCACCTCGACTGCCTAATGCGCCATCACCATATAATTTCACACTCCTAACTGATAACCAATCGTGCTGATCTTGTACATGACCTTTTTCTAACAATTGATTTAACTGGGGGGAGGTTGCCGCAATCATGGGATAAATTCGCACAGGTAATGAGTGCTCTGCCACACGTTTTTGGTAGTAATCGTATACAGCAACGTCAATACCCGCGTCATGGACACTAGTGACACCCTCAGAGAGAAGATGATTGCCTGCAGCATTTAACTGGGCAGTTAAAATCGCTTCAGATGTTTTAGGCAGGTATTTGAGCAGGAGACTCTCGGCGTTATCAATTAAGACCCCTGTAGGATTACCTTTTTTATCTCGAACAATTTTGCCACCTGGCGGGTCGAGTGTATCTCTAGTAATACCAGCAATTTCAAGTGCCTTGCTATTCACCCAACTTGCATGACCATCCACTCGGGACAACACCACAGGTTTATCATTGACATATTCGTCTAATAAATTAGCAGTGGGGTAAGCTTTGCCGGGCCAAAGTACTTGATTCCAGCCGCGTCCCGTTATCCAAGCTAAACCCTGTTGATTTTTAGCATAAGCTTGTACCATTTTTGCAGCATCCAAAGCAGATTGACTCTCTCGTAAGTCAACCTCTAATAAGGTTTCACCTAGTCCCATCACATGTCCATGGGCGTCAATGAGTCCTGGTAACAACACCTTATTTTGACCGTCGATGAAGGTTGCATTAGGATACGTCTGGCTAAGTTCTTCTGCGCCAATAGCCACAACTTTTCCACCATCGAACACCATGTTTGAAAAGTGAATTAGCTCTCCAGCATTATTGAGAGTGTAACCTTTTACATTACCAATATGGCTAGGTGCAGCCAGCACCAAGGAACTGAGAAAAAACAAACAGGCAAGCAATATTATTTTCACAAGAAATCTCATATAAATGTTTTACTTAATTTGCCCTAGATTTTTAGTGGATGCAATACTTGTATAGCGAGGAGCATTTATAAATGAGCTGGGTTACCGTTTAGAAATAAAAAAATAATGTGTGGCAATCAGACTAATCTTTGTCACTCATCATCCAGAAAAAATGTAACGTTATCTAGAAAAGCTGAAGATTTTTTGATATTTGTTATAAATAAAAATAATTTAAAGAAACAGTAAACCCATCTGACCTTGAAGATATCACTTTATGAGTCAGAACATATTTAATAGTGTTTGAATCAACTCAGCTATTTATCGATATTAGCGTCCAAAGAATGGAATATTGTTACGCGGTAAATAAAGGCCGCCGCTTCACTAATCATTTCTGTCTAATGAGTGACCGGTTATGTAACTACATGGGTATTTAGGCCTTTTCTTGGCACTTAATGTTGTACTGAGAAATAATTTTCTGATATTACAATATTAGAAATAAAGGCTAAGGCGGTTGGTATGAGCCTGCCTAACCAGAACAATAGTGTGGAAAGAGTAGATAACTATAAAGCTTAATCCAAGCATCAATAATCTACATAGGCACGGCTCTTTAAGATAAAAAGTCTGTTGATGATTAACCATAAAAGAATAAAAGGCGGACTTGAATTCTTTGTCTATTGAATTCTAAGACCGCTCATAAAATACATTCTTATTCACTGTGACAGAAAATATCATTGGGCCTGGGGTGACATCTAAAAGTGATACGACAACGCAAGTGCTATATTATTTATATTATTAATGGATAAATTATAGCGCGTGACTTTTACACTTATTTGCATATTATCTTTCAGCGGGTAAGCCAATGCGGCCGTGTAAAATAAGTTCATATCGCTCTCGTCATTTAATATAACACTATCATTCAGTTTACTGGTTTGAGTCATGTCCCAGGCCATTACCCCAAAGCCCAATGAGGCGCTCAGCGTTTCACCTTGCCACACCCTGTATTGCCCTTGTAAACTGATACCTTCTGCTAATTTTGGTCCTGCATCAGCAAGTTCCTGATGGAATGATTCGGCTTCTAATACATCCCCTGTATAACTTGCTGTTACCTCGCCTAACTTTTCATAACTGAGCATTATGGAAATATCGACGAAGCGCAGTCCGCCACCAACACTATAACTCGTATCCCTATCGTCCCATATTTGACTGGTCACTTCGCTCCCCACGGGAGTGCTAAATTTCCCTTTCACTTGGCTTTGCCCAATACTACCCATGATAAACCATTCAGGCTGTGCGGCAGCAAGGCTCATGCTCGCCGCAGTAGTGAAGGATACTGCTATCTGTATCAGGCGTTTTTTACTGAGACTACGACAACCCAATCGAAATAACAATGCGCCAGTTAAGAGGATGATCATTAGGCCCATACTGCCTCCCTTTGCTTTATTATTAACGGTAACCTGTTGATACGCGTCAATATCCACTGTCACTTGTGCAGTCGATTGTTCGCCCTGACCATCATCAATGGTATAGCTAATGGTGGCGATACCAGAGAAGTTACTATCAGGTGTATAGGTTAAGGTCGTCCCTTGATTGATCATCACGATCCCCACATCAACGGTGGCACTGACAATGATTAAGCTATCCTCGTCAGCATCGCTGTCATTGCTTAATACATTAATGGTTATCGGTGTGCGATCATTTGTATTGGCACTATCACTCAAGGCAACGGGCGCCTCATTCGCATAGACAGTAACACTGACCGAACCACTGTCACTACCGCCGTTACCATCTGATAGCGTATAAACGATCGTATCTAGGCCGATGAAATCCGCTTTACTCTGATAATTAATTTTATTGTCTGCTGTGAGGTTCACGTCGCCAAACGTGGCTGTGGCAACACCAATACTGAGGATATCATCGTCTACATCTATATCATTGGCTAATACATCGATCACCAATGATTCATTGCGTTTCAATCTGACAACATCTGCCTTTGCAACGGGCATAGTATTGTCAGTTAACGCCACAGCAACGCCACCTGGGTCAACAATCGTACCATTAGCGATACCGTCATTATCATTCGGCCCACCATCTTCGATGGTTAACTGCACACACCAATAACCTTCTGTTAACCCCATTGACCACGAAACATCTGATAGCGCAGGGCAATAACCCGCCTCACCCGGTGCTGAATACAGCTGGTTATTCACATCTTCAATAAAGTTCCCCCACCCAAATATCTCACTGTATTTACGATATACCGCACCTAAAGGAATAGGTTGGTTTTGAGGTAGTACAACTCGGTAATTCTGCCCGGCTTGGGGTAAACCTGAGACCATAAAGTCAAAAACACCCCCAACGAAGACAAATTGGTCATCCATACTGATACTGCTTTCAAGGTCATTTACAGTTAGCTGTACACCACCAGTTTCTCCTCCAGCTAGCGAAATACCTTTGCGTAAACATCCACCCAGCTCACCTTCCATCAGGAAACCATTTTGCGTCGACACTTGCTCAGGCATAACATTACATTCGCTGATAGCATCCAGAAAATCAGGAATACCATCTTGGTCACTGTCCTTATGCCCTTCAACATTATCAGGGATCATATCACCATCAGAGTCGGCGTCTGTGAGCATAGCTAAGCTATCGATCACTTTTAGGTAGAGAGTTTGCGTCGTACTTAACGACTGGTCTGCATTATCTGTCGCCATTAAACTAATGGGATATACACCAGGATTTAATTCACTCGGGTCAAGCAAAATAGTGTGCTTATTAATATCGTTAATATTAAGCACCCCGTCATATAACCACTGTATGTTGACGTTATCATCATTGATATCGAATACGCTGGCTTGTATTGTGACTAAACCTCCTCCTGGAGTGACTAAGTCACGGGCTTCAGTATTTTGTGAGCTGCTCAAACTGATATCAGGAGCGACATTTGTCTCGACAATGTTGATAACGTGTTTAGGATTGTGACCAACATTACCCTCTTCAATGTTGATAATGAGTGTTTCATCACCTTCAATCATATTGTCTTGAACAATATCAATTATCAAACTTGCTTGGGTTCCTGACATAAACGTAACCTGCAGGACATCAATATCGTAATCACTCTCACTTGCGGTTCCGCTGACACCGAGTGTAACTATGAAAGGGTAACTCGGCGCTTCACCATTTAGCATGACGTCGACAATGGTCTTTTTACCTTCTACTGCAAATTGATTTTTCCCTAGTGAGATAAGCGGATGTACAATGACCTGCTGACTGGCGACCGTTGTCAACCCCTCTGCATCGGTCGCTTGCCAATGGACAGTATGGTTACCGGCTCTAAATACCGATTGACCAACTATTGAAACAGGCAGTGGTTTCCCTTGACTGTTAAGTGCTGTCGCCATACCTAAATCGACTCGTGTGTACAAGCCCTTAGCATTGACTTCTACAGTACTAGGAACCGTAATAACCGGAGCGGTTCCACTTAATTCACCTTTGATAAGCACTTCGGCTTTGGCTCCGGCGAAGCTTGCGTTACCATCTCTGATGGTATACGTCAGTTCTATCTCGCCAAAAAAACCTGCCGGCATGGTCAGTGTAAGAATTGCACCATCCGTTATCACACTCCCGATACTGGTATTAGCACCAGTAATATAAAATTCATCACCGTCGATATCACTGTCATTACTCAGTACATCTAAGATGTATATATTGCTGTCATCAAAGTCAAATTCAAAAGTATCTTTCACTGCTTCTGCTACATCATTCACTGAATTGACATTAACGTTAATAACCTGCGTAGTCGTGTAACCCGCATTATCGGTCAGGGTTAAAGTGAAGCTGTCCGAGCCAAAGAAATTAGCATTGGGTGCATAACTGACAGTGGTGCCTGTGACGCTAGCAGCACCGT
>Ga0209712_10001345_pt1 | contig 20989 bp, 20 predicted proteins | sample ArcOceMetagenome_FD_187443 | JGI IMG/M metagenome (GOLD analysis project Ga0209712, IMG submission 187443) | Marine eukaryotic phytoplankton communities from Arctic Ocean - Arctic Ocean - Greenland ARC118M Metagenome (SPAdes) (version 2) | ecosystem: Environmental > Aquatic > Marine > Oceanic...
GTGCTTTAGAGGATATGTATAATATTACAGGATTCCCAACAGCTTACATAGATCGTGCTGATACTTGGACATATCCAGAACCAAATAATGTAAGTCAGGTTTTAGATGCCGCAGAAGGAACTGTTGATGTTGGTTTGGCAATTGAGTCTTCATTGACTGGGTCTACATTAGAGATGACGATTTCAACTGGGTTTTTAGAAAATAAAACTGATGTAAGATTGATTGTTTTTGTTTTAGAAGATGGAATTATAGCGAACCAAACTAACTATACCAGTTATTATGGTGGGGCATCTACTATTACTGATTTTGAACACAATGGAGTTTTACGATATGTTGCAACTGATATAATGGGTGATACAACAACGTCTACCATTGGTATACACGAACAATCATTTAGTGTAAACTTAAGTTCTCAGGGTGTTCAAGATCCAACTAAAACAGGTGTTTTAGCAATGTTAGTAGATAATACATCAAGAATTTTATACAATGCTCAATATGCTGCTGCAAATGAAAGTAAAGCTTTCGATTAAAATTATTCCTAATTAATAAAACACTTAATCCAAAACACAACCCTTGCAGAGATGTAGGGTTTTTTTATTGGACTTGGTATAAAAAGGGTTGTTGAAAATGACACATCTGTTCAAAAAAAAACCAATTTGGAATGCACCCATGGTTCACTTGGTTGTTTTTTTGATACTAATAAACTAAATAATATTACTTTTTTTTTGTTGGATTTGTGTCTGGAAATCTTCCCCAGTTTCCACCTCCGTCATAGTCGACTGGATTATCATCATCAATATTTGTGGAATTTTCTCTAAGTTGTTTTTTAGTATTTTTGGAAATGTTCCAAATTAAAAAAAATAGATATACTGAAAATATGACAAAACCTACGGCAAAAAATAATATACTCATGAGCTTTTATTTTGAATCTGATTAGTAGCTATTGAAAATAATAAAATATTTAGCCTTCTCAAGATTACCACTTAAATATGATTTTTTTATTTCCAAGATAATTAAATTGATAAATATGTGTGTCATTAAAATTTAGAAAAAAGTAAATTTAACCCTTTTTTATGTCTTTATTAATGTCCTTTTCAACAGATTTAAGGTATTTTTTTCTTTTTTCATCAGATACAAATGGCACTGACCAAAATTGTTTTGTTTTAGAAAAGAGAGAGATTCTCCAACCAAAAACAAAAGTATATACTCCCATAACCAATCTAAGTTTTACAGAATTTAAGTAAAGTGTTAATACAGGGATTGCTGGAGCTCCGTGAGTAACATAGGTTCTTACTTTTTTTGTTTTTAAAAGAGGTTTTGGATACGCATATAGTTTTGTAATATTAATAAATTCATAGGCATATCCTGGAGTAAAAACTTCATCAAAAAAAATCTCCATTCTAGGTGTTAATCGAAACCACCAAACAGGAGAAATAATGTAAATTCTATCACACCAGGTAACCATTTCCTTATATTCTGATATTAATTTTTCTCTAGGTCGAGTAAAACTATCTCTATACAAATCAATAATCTTTGTTTCTTCATTATTTTTTTTCAAGGTATTTTTAATTGTTAAAAAAATTCCGCTGTAGCAAAAAGAGTTTTCACTTGGATGACCAATTATAAGTAAGTTTTTCATTTAATTTATAGTTAATAAATTTTTTAAATTATTTAGTATCTTTTTTAAAATAGTCTAATTTAGCTTTAAGTTGTGTTCTGCCAATAATTAGCGCAGCTGTTATAATAATGATATTTTTAATAATGTATTGCCCCTCAAGAGTTGGTAGTAAAGGATTTGAATTTTGAAAAGTCACTTCTGGCAATATCACTAAAGGTAGAAATGTTCCTGTCATTTGAAGTAACAACAAAATCATTGCTAAAAAAGTAGTTTTTCTGAATAAAAAAAAGATAGCAATACAAACCTCCCAATAACCAATTATTACAGTCCATGTCACAGCATCAAAAAAAGGCATCCAGAAGACAGTGTCTTTAACTAATTCTTGTGCTGGAGATAAATAAATTATCTTTAGAAAACCAAACCAGAAAAAAATCACAAACAAAGGTATTCTTACTAAGAAATCATTGGTATTAAATCTATACATGTCTATTATTTTTTTTAAAAATAGAACTATTTGTTGATTAAGAAAAGTGATTTTAACTCTTTAAGCTAAGTTTTTTTTTAAATAATTTCTCAAGGTTTCTGTTTAAAAAATAAGCAATGACTTTTTAATAAATTCTAACTATTTTCAGTGTATGTTTTTTTTTAGTCTCTTACAAAGAATAGAACTCATACTGATTTAATCCATTATAAATAATCATCCACCAGAATTAGCCCCAGCTATTATACTTGTGGCAAATAGAGCCATAAGAGCAGCAGCAACAGCGACTACCCCAGAAGACTTTAAGATTGAAAACCTTCTAACGTTTACTTCATAAATTTCTTCCTTGGTTGCTGTTTGTGTGCTTCCTTTATTTTCTAAAATTATTTTTCTTTCGTCTTTAGAAACTATTCGACCTTTAATTTTTGTTCTGTCAACCTTTTCAATCTCAAACTTTTGTTTTTTTTCAACTTTAATAGCATTGATATCCATTAATTGATAACTAAAACAACTTTGAAATAAAAGCGAAAATGATACTAAAAATATTAGTTTCTTCATAATTAAATTGATTTACACTCCAATGTAAGGAATATTAGTTAAACCTATCTACGTGTTTTTTAACTCCCTGAACTGCAGCTAGGAAGGTTAGTTTTCTATGATTTAATCTAGACTTAAAAGAAATAATGACAATATTAATTTTTTAAATTTTAATTATTAATTATTTATATTATTTTAGATTCATAAATAAATCATAAATATGAATGTTGAACTTAAAAAATCAGGTAATAGTTTAATAATTGCGGGGATTTTTCTCTTGGTCTCTAGATTGGCTACTATCATTCCTCTTTTAGATAATTGGTACCCTAAAGACATAGTGAGTGCAGCGAAATTTTCTATGGTTTTTGCTGTTATCGGATTTGTTATTTTAATAATTGCAGGGATAAATTTAGTTAAGTCGTCTAAATAATTTTCGAGTTAATTAAAACAGATTACTATTGGTTATAAATCAACAGTATTTCAAGAACACTTTAGTGATGGAGGTTTTTCTTATTGGGTTTAATTTATCGATAACTCACACAAATATTAAAGTGTACGAAGATGGTAAATTATATTAGTTATTTTTCAAATCTAATCTTTGCTGCAATAAAATAGGAACTCCTATAAATTGAGTTTTTAAAATGTATGTGGCTAATTATTAAAAAAAAACCTCCACAAGGGAGGTTTTTATTCTAAGTGTATTCTAATTTTATTTCATAGTAGCTGGAGAACTTAACTCAGGAACTAGAACTTGATGTCTAATCTTTCTACCATTAGGTAGTAAGCTCTCATCAACTTTTTGTGAATCTTGCTCATAGGCATCTTTTCCATAAAGTTCGTCGTATTTTGCAATCATATCGGTAAGTGGCTTTCCGTAGTCATTGTTTTGACCCGTAAAGTTTTTATGATGAAATCTTATTTGTACAACGTTTCCATCGCAACCAGAGTTACAATACAAAACATTCATATTTTGCTCAAAATTTGATGCGACCATTGCTTTTTTTACACGCTCTCTGAATCTCCAAAAATCTTTTTCCCCAGAATCTTTATAGTTGTAATAGATGATTCTTCGATGATTAACTCGCTCTTTATTTTCAACATAGTAGGACATGTCTTCATTCATAGACCATATATAGTTTCCTATAGACGTGTGTAATGAGCCAACTTTCTTTTGCCACCAATTATTACCTTCTGTATCAACCTTATCTAATTCTTGTATAGAATCTGCTACCTGCATTCGTATAAAATTCTGTGCATTTTTACCAGTTAATATCCTAAAAGTTAAATAGTTGGCCTGCCCTTTTTTGCTATTGTATATTTTTGTTTTTTCAGCAACTCCTTCCATGAATTTCTCCATGTTTTCTTGATCTACTGTTAATAATCTCGATTGAATGATTTGAGCATTCATTGCTGTAATTGCAAAAACAAAAGACAGCATTACCATAATTTTTTTCATTTGATCTATTTTTAGTTATTATTAATAATTTAGAAAGTATCAAATATAGCAAATATTAATTGCTTAATAAAACTAATGTGCTGCTTCTATATATTAACCAACCCAATTATTAAAAAAGTATTTATTAAAAATGCTTTTTGAGTATTTAATTTAATGAAGAAAAATTAAAAAAAATTAACTTTTTTATTTATGATTATCTTTCGTTAGATAAGATCTTAAGATTCGTTGTATGTCTCTATTATCTTTTTGAGGTTTTACATGCAATTGATAATCATTGGGTTCTTCCATCTTAATGTCCTTGTCAATATATCCAAACCCTTGATAAATTCCATTTAGAATCAACACAAATCCAATCTCTTTATGATTCCTCCCTTTTTCTTTGATGACTAAGTTTTCTGTTTGTAAGCCCAAAGATTTGATAGCTTTATGTACTCTTTTGTTATAGCTTTCTGCGGCTTCTTCTCCAGAACAGACTCCTTTACATTGTTTAAGTTGATAATGAAAGCAAGCGTTTACATTGGTTTGTAGATGACAGTATTTTGGACAAAGTTCAAACTCCTCACATACTTTTTCTAGCATACTTCTACAGGCTGCTAGCGAGTAGAATTTCATGATTGGATTGGGAGTCAATTTTAATCGATTATAGGCCAAATGTACAATCCCTTTTTGATCCTCATAGGAAAATAATCCAACGGCTTCGCCAGCTTTTCTTTGAGCTCTGTTAAATTTAGGATATAGGTGTTTTATTTCTGATGATTCATGTAAAAGTGCCACTAGTTCACTACCAGTTTTTGTAAAAGAAATATCAGCAGTTTCCAAGCACATGGTTATTTCTTTTTTCTTTTTATCATAAAAATGACTGATCACTCGTTGCTTTATGTTATTAGCTTTTCCAACATAAATTACTTCTTTTTGAAGATTTTTAAAATAATAAACACCGTGTACTTCAGGTAAATTATCTACAACTTGTTTGTCTAATAAAGGAGGTAAGGTGGCTTCTCTAGATTTAGCATTTAAAAAACTATTGATGGTGAATTTATCATCCCTTTTTAGCAGTCTCCTAAATAGTTCTACGGTAGCTTCAGCATCTCCTTTTGCTCTGTGTCTAGCAGCAATTTCAATACCTTCAGCAGTACAAATATTTCCCAAGCTATAAGATGGTAATCCAGGAATTATTTTACGAGAGAGTCTTACAGTACAGAGTTTTTTTCGTTTAAAATCAAAGCCTAGGCTTTTAAATTCATCTCTAATAATATTGTAATCGAAGTTTACGTTATGAGCCACAAAAATAGTGTCTTTTGTGATCTCTTCTACTTTTTTAGCAAGCTCATAAAATTTTGGAGCAGTTCTTACCATAGCATCAGTGATGCCCGTCAGATTTGTAATAAAATTAGGAATTGGTTGTTCTGGGTTTACCAAGGAAGTAAACTCATTAATTATTTTTTCACCATCAAAAAGAAAGACAGATATTTCTGTTATTTTCTGACCTCTATAACCATTTCCAGTGGTTTCTATATCAACAACTGAATACAATCTTACGCTATTTGATTTTTAAGATTTGCAATTGTTTCAGTAGGATTTTCACTTTTAAAAACATAGCTCCCTGCAACCAAAACATCAGCACCAGCCTCAATAAGTTCACTTGCATTTTTGTTTGTAACTCCACCATCAATTTCTATCTGGCAGTTAGACTCAGAAAACTCGATTAGATGTTTTAGCTGAGATACTTTTTTGTATGTGTTTTCTATGAAAGACTGTCCGCCAAAACCAGGATTAACACTCATAATACATACCAGATCTAAGTCAGCGATCACATCTTCTAAAACAGCAACAGGTGTATGCGGGTTTAAAGCCACACCGGTCTTCATACCAGCAGCTTTAATTGCTTGGATGGTTCTATGTAAATGAGTACAAGCTTCATAATGAACGGTTAAAATAGTCGCTCCTAGATCTGCAAAAGTTTGAATATATTGATCTGGGTTTACAATCATTAAATGCACATCAATTGTTTTTGTAGCGTGTTTAGAAATTGCTTTTAAAACAGGCATTCCAAAAGAAATATTAGGAACAAAAACACCATCCATAATGTCGATATGAAACCAATCAGCTTCACTAGCATTGACCATTTCTATGTCTCTTTGCAAATTTGCGAAATCTGCTGCTAAAATTGAAGGTGCTATTAATTTACTCATATCGTATTAGATTTGTTTGTGACGTAAAAATAAGGATATAAAAAAGAAAACTCTCGAAGAATTTTCGAGAGTTTTTAATGTTTTATTGACAATTTTAAATCCTTATTTAAACATGTGTGAGATACTTAAAATGGTCTTTGACCATTAGCCTAGATATGTCATTAAAATCTTACTTCTAGAAGTGTGTTTCAATCTTCTAATAGCTTTTTCTTTAATCTGACGAACACGTTCACGAGTTAAATCAAACGTTTCACCAATTTCTTCTAGGGTCATTGGTTGGTGTTCACCAAGTCCAAAGTATAATTTTACGACATCTGCTTCACGAGGCGTTAGTGTTTCTAAAGCTCTATTTATTTCTATACGTAAAGATTCATGTAATAGTTTTCTATCTGGATTAGGTGATTCTCCAGAATTTAATACATCGTATAAATTAGAATCTTCTCCTTCTATTAATGGAGCATCCATAGATACATGACGACCAGAATTCTTCATAGATTCTTTAACATCATTTACCGTCATATCTAGTTTCTTAGCAATTTCTTCTGCACTAGGCGGACGCTCATTTTCTTGCTCTAAGAATGCATACATTTTGTTGATCTTATTAATAGATCCAATTTTATTTAACGGTAAACGAACGATACGAGACTGTTCTGCTAACGCTTGCAATATAGATTGACGAATCCACCAAACGGCATAAGAGATGAATTTAAAACCCCTAGTTTCATCAAAACGCTTTGCCGCTTTAATTAAACCTAGATTTCCTTCATTAATTAAATCGGGTAATGTTAATCCTTGGTTTTGATATTGTTTAGCTACAGAAACTACAAAACGTAGATTAGCTTTTGTTAATTTTTCTAGAGCACCTTGATCTCCTGCTTTGATACGTTGTGCTAACTCTACTTCTTCATCGGCAGTAATCAAATCTACCTTTCCTATTTCTTGTAAATACTTATCTAATGAAGCGGTTTCTCTGTTAGTTACTTGCTTTGTAATTTTAAGTTGTCTCATTTGTTTTGGTAGGAATCTATACTGTTAATACTCTAGTTATACTTTATTATACGAAGGAACCTTCGCTAATGTTACAAAAATGATTTTTTTAGTAAAAAAAATGTATAATTTATAGTAAATGAGTAGGTTATATCTTGTATTGCTGAGGCTATAAAGCTAAGTGACTTTTACTATTTGCTAAGACAAAATTATGAGACTAAGCTAAAACAATCCATTAATTTGAGAGTCTATCCTGTCTATCACGTAACCTAAATCTTCTTGATTGTCTACAAAATCTAAGTTGTCCACGTCAATAATTAATAGCTTTCCTTTTTTATAAGTAGAAATCCAAGCTTCATATCGTTCATTTAATCTACTTAAATAATCAATACTTATAGAGTTTTCATACTCTCTACCTCTTTTGTGGATTTGTCCAACGAGTGTAGAGATATCTGCTCTTAAATAAATTAATAAATCTGGCGGAGTAACAAGCTTCTCCATCAAGTTAAAAAGAGAACTATAATTGTTATAATCTCTATTAGTCATTAACCCCATAGCGTGAAGGTTGGGTGCAAATATATGAGCGTCTTCATATATTGTTCTGTCTTGAATAATATTCTTTCCTGTTTTTCGCAATTCCAGTATTTGACTAAAGCGACTATTTAAAAAATAGACTTGCAAATTAAAAGACCAGCGTTCCATTTCCCCGTAAAAATCATCTAGATAAGGGTTTTCCTCAACAGACTCATAATGCGGTTTCCAATTGTAATGTCTTGCTAATAGTTTGGTTAAGGTAGTTTTTCCGGCACCAATATTTCCGGCAATTGCTATGTGCATAATTTTGTTTCAAAAGATTAAAAAAGGGAGTATAAATATACTTAAAATTTAGAAATCTAACCTAACTAAATTGTTAGTTTATACTCAAAAACTCTAATATTGATAATTTGATTATTTGACTCCAGAAATTTTTATTTAAATCATGATTAAATGATGTATTAACAATCTATTAACTCCTTGATGTTTTTGTAAGTTACATATTTGTAAAAAAAATATGAAATTTAAAATCTCTTATGCCCTTTTCTTAATGATATATTCAATATCTGCTCAAGAATTTTCAGGAAACGCTACCTACAAGACACACCGGAAATCATCAATTGAATTAGACAGTACCACTTTGGCTACTAATCCGGGAATTCAAGAACAATTGGACGCTCAAATGAGAAAAATGTTTCAAAAGACATATATATTAGACTTTACAAAGTCAGAATCTATGTTTAAGCAGAAGCAAGAGTTAGACGGGCCTAAAGTACCAAAATCTAATGGCGCTATCATAATGATAGAGGGTATGGCTGGAGGTACAGATGTACTGTATAAAAATATCAAAGAGAAAAGAATGGCAAATAAAACCGATTTGATGGGAAAGATATTTTTAATAAAAGATAATCTTGTTAGCTATGACTGGGAATTAACAGGTGAAACTAAAAATATTGGAAACTATACGTGTTATAAAGCTGTATTTGAGAAAGAAGAAGAATCTATTGAAATAAAAATGATAGACGGTGAAGTCAAGGAAGAAAAAGGAATAAAAAAAAGAACCATAGTAGCATGGTATACCACAGATATCCCGATAAGTAATGGGCCAAAAAACTACGGGGGTTTGCCTGGGTTAATTTTAGAGGTAAATGACGGGGATGAAACAATTATGTGTTCAGAGATCGTTTTAAATCCAAAAGAAGTCAAAGAAATAAAAGAACCAACAAAAGGAAAGATAGTAACTCGTAAAAAGTTTGATGATATTTCTATAGAAAAATCAAAAGAGATGATGAATCGTTACAGAAGTAGAGATGGCAAAGGGATTGAGATTAAAATTGGTGGTTAAAAAATATTTTTTGTTTCATTTACTAGAATAAAGTAAACTTTTAAGTTTTTTTTAAGTCTTATAGTTTGTTAATAAAACTACTTTTACTCAGATAAAGATAAAATTCAATGAAACAATTAACTACTTTACTGTTTTTACTATTTACTATTGTTACTTTTTCTCAAAAAAAGTTTGAGGGAAAAGCCACTTACATGTCTAAAAGAACTATGGATATGTCTCGGTTTGATAAAATGAGTGAGCAGCAAAAGAAACAAATGAAAGCTCGGTTTAAAAATTTTTTAGAAAAAACATACACACTTAGTTTTAATAAATCTGAATCATCATTTAAAGAAAATGTTACGCTAGATGCTCCAGGAACCTCTGGTCCAAGTTGGGGGAGGAGTAATGGTCAGGGCTCTATCTATAAAAACCTTAAAGACAAAGAGATGATTGAGGATGTTGAGCAATTTAGCAAACGTTTTAGAGTTGTTGAAGAAATGGAATTCCCTCAATGGGAAATGAGTGGTGAAAGCAAACAAATAGGGCAATACCTGTGTTATAAGGCTAGCATGGTAAAAGTAGATAATTCAATTGATTGGGGTGGTATTTTTGGCAGAAGAGGTGGTAATGAAAAAAAGAAAGATTCTACCAAAGTAAAAGATACAAAAGAAATAAAAGAAACAGTAAAAACTCAAACTATAACAGCATGGTATACTCCTCAGATTCCTGTAAGTGCAGGGCCAGAAGGCTACTGGGGTTTGCCAGGGTTAATCCTAGAAATTAATGCGGGTAGAACAACGATGTTGTGCACAGAAATTATAATTAATCCTCAAGATGTTGTTGAAATTAAAAAACCATCTAAAGGAAAAGAAGTTTCAAGAGAAGAATATGATGTGATGATGAAACAAAAATCCGAAGAACTAAGAGAGCGGTTTCAAAATAGAAGAGGCGGAGGAAGACGTTTTTAAATTAAGTCAATCAAAAATGAAAATAAAAAAGATATTTATACTAGTCATTTTCATGACTACTCTAATTACCAGTGCTCAAATTAAATTAACGGGTGTTGTTAAAGACAGTATTGGCCCATTAGAAATGGCAAATGTAATAGCACTAGATACAATTTCTAAAAGAATTGTCTCTTACGGGTTTACAGATGTTAATGGATCTTATAAACTCGATTTAAAAAAGAATACTGTTTATAATTTAAAGATTAGTTATATAGGTTTAAAATCAGTAGACGATTTTATTAAAACTGCAGATGTAGATTTGATTAAAAGTTACACCATGTTTAATGATAACATGTTAGATGAAATAACTATTGTCTCAAAAATGCCTATTACCATAAAAGGGGATACCATTATATACAATGCAGATTCATTTAAAAATGGTTCTGAGCGTAAGTTAGAAGATGTTTTAAAGAAATTACCAGGAGTAGAAATAAATGATGCTGGTGAAATTGAAGTTGAAGGTAAGGTTGTAGAAAAAATAATGATTGATGGGAAAGAGTTTTTTAGTGGTGACACTAAACTAGCTGCAAAGAATATCCCATCAAATGCTGTAGATAAAATTCAAGTATTAAGAAATTATGGTGATGTAAGTCAACTTAGAGGTGTGCAAGACAATCAAGATAGGGTGGCCATCAACATAAAATTAAAAGAAGGTAAAAAGAACTTTTGGTTTGGTGATGTTACTGCAGGGTTAGGAAATGCTACTAATGATGATTTATACCTTTTTCAACCAAAATTATTTTATTACACACCAAAATACACCATTAATATTATAGGCGATCTCAACAATATTGGAGATGTTGTGTTGGATAGAAATGACATCAGAGGTTTTGGTGGAGGTTTTAGAAGTCAAAGTCCATCAAACGGTACTAACCTAAGTTTAGGAAGTGCTGGTTTAGGGTTTTTAAATGCGAATTCAAGAAACGCCAATCGTATAGAAACGAAATTAAGTGCAATTAACTACAGCTATTCACCAACTGAAAAATTAGATTTAAGTGGTTTTGTCATTTGGTCTAGTAATAGCAATGGTCAAAAAAACAATACTGCTCAAAGCTTTAATGATAACTCTTCTAGAAATGATTTTGTTCAGAGCATAACAGATCAATTTAGTAATACAGGCTTGTTTAATTTTAGGAGTGTTTATAAAAAGAATTTTAATAGCCAGGTAAATTATGATGTAACAGGAAGGTTTTCTAATGAACGTAGAACTGATAATGTAAACTCACAAGTGTTGAGTGATATTTCAGAATTAGAAAAATCTACACCGTATAAAATTAATCAAAGCCTAAGTTATTTTTATACACTTAATGAGAAAAATATTCTTGCTTTAGAAGTAGAGCATCTTTTGCAAGACGAAGATCCTTTTTATATAGCATTATTAGAAAATGACCCTTTAAACAACAATACTCCAGAAGCAGATGGTTTTGATAGCACAGCATCTATATTAGGACTAGATACAGGTTTAGATTTATATGAATTAAACCAGAATAGGCGTGTAAAATCTAACCAATTAGATGCAAAGTTAGACTACTATTATATTTTAAATGAAAAAAGCAATTTAAATGTTGTTGGTGGAACTATTCTGAGCAATCAAAAATTTGACTCAAGATTCTTTCAGGTTATAGACAATCAAGGAACTACACTAGATCCCATTCCTACTTTTGGAACAGACATTCAGACCTCTAACGATATTGAGTATAAATTCACAGATTTATATCTAGGACTTAGATATAGAGTGAAGTCGGGCATTTTTACTTTTAGCCCAGGTTTTACGGCTCATGCATACAACACAAATAATTCACAATACGGTACTGATTTTTTTAAAGATACTTTCCAAAAATTCTTACCTGAGTTTAAAATGATCATGCAATTTAAACGTAGTGAAAGTTTGACACTTGATTACAGACAGCAGGTTAATTTTACGGATGTAAATCAATTAGCGAAAGGCTTAGTAGCTAATGGGTATAACGCCTTCTTTTCTGGAAACTCAGATGTTATGAATGCTAGTATTCATAACCTTAGCTTATTCTACAGAAGTTATAATTTGTACAATGCAAGCAATGTTTTTGCGAGAGTAGCTTACACAAAAACGATTGATCAAATTAGTACAGATTTTAATTTTGTACCCGAATCTGTTGTTTCGATTAGAACAAACTTAAATTCTCCTTTTGACAATGAAACACTCTCTGCTTTTGGTCGTATAGGAAAAACATTTAAAAAAATTAGAACTTCTTTAGGAGGTAATTTTACCTATTCTAAAAACTTTCAGTTTTTACAAGGAAATGTAAATGAAAATTTATTGTACAATCATTCCTATACAACTAGTATTGGAACTAATTTCACAAAAGCACCTAATGTGAGTTTGAAGTATCGACTATCATTTACAGATCAACTCAGTACTAATCGATCAGAATTTAAAAGTGTTACACATGTTCCATCCTTTAATTTTGATGCCTACATATGGGATTCACTAACTTTAAAAAGTGATTTCTCTTTCAATGAAGTAAAACAAGACGGTAATGTTACAAATTCATTTAAAATTTGGGATATGACGCTTGCTTACAGAAAAAACAAAGATGCAAAGTGGGAATATGAACTCATAGGGAGTAATTTGTTAGGAACAGACTCTAGAACTAGTGTGAGTGTAAATAATATTTCTAGATCAATTAATGAAACATTTATTCTGCCAAGATTTGTGAGTTTAAGATTACGATACCAGTTATAATATTTCACCTACATGTTTTTTTGTAGTAAAAAAAAAGCCTTTCTTTTTTGAGGGGCTTTTTATTTTGATTCGTATTTTCGTAGTATGACAGCATCACCCTCAAAAACCTTCTTTCCTGCTTTTTTAAAAACCTTAGGACTCCTTTGGGGGTTTATTTTTATAGGACTATTCTTAGATAGTTACCAAATGCAAAAATGGGTGTCAAAACCCCAATGGATAGCAAATATTATTATGTTTGCAGGTTTTCTACTTTGTTTTTGGAAAGTAACACCTAGAATAAAAGAGCAAATGTTAACGGCTGTTATAATAGCTGTAATTGGCGAATACTTATTTTCAATTGCTTTAGGAATGTACACCTACCGTTTAGAGAATGTACCTCATTATGTGCCTCCGGGTCATGCTTTGGTGTATGTTGGAGTATTATATTTCACAAAAACAGCTTTCACTAAAATTCATAAGCGTTTGTTAGAAAATATTTTTACAATCATTGTGTTTATATATGCTTCTGTGTTTTTAATTTTTGAAAATGATGTTTTTGGTTTTGTTTTAACAATACTTACGGTATTCATTTTAAGAAAAAGACCTAGAGAACGTATGTTCTATTTAGTAATGTATCTTACGGTTGCTTATTTAGAAATTATTGGAACAAATTTTATTTGTTGGAAATGGCCAAGTACAGCCTTTGATTTTTTCTCTTTTTTACCAAGTGCAAACCCACCAAGTGGAATTAGCTTCTTTTACTTTGGATTAGATTTAGGGTGTTTATGGTTGTATAAAAAACGTCACAAAATTGCCTGGAAACGCATGAAAAATCAACGAATGATTAGGCTTATGTCTCCACAAAAAAAAAGAACTATAAAAAGCATATGATTTTTACAATGATTCTTTAGTGGTTAAATGGAGCATTCATAATAAAACTCAATAAAATAATTGCAAGCGCTGCTATAATACCATGCATTGCATAAGAAAAAAATTGTCTCCTTTTTTCTTTTAAAACAAATTCATTTACAACAGTGCATGTACTCCCTTCACTAGTGTTTATTTTAATAGTACCGTTGCTGCCGTGTAAATGATCGCCATAAAGAGTTTTAATTTTTTCAAAAATAATCTTAGGTTCTCTTGTTGCTATGTATGTTTTTGTTCTTACGAGTCCAAATCCATTAAAGCCTTGTGTTCTTCTTTTTTTGTTCATAACAATTTTATTTTTAAAGTTTATAATACCTTTAATTTACAAAAAAAAATCAGGTAATAAAAAATCCTCATAATTTAATTATGGGGATTGATAAATTGTTCTACTGTAATTATAGCTTAAAAGCTTTTTTGACTTTGTCAACGTAATCCAATTTTTCCCATGTAAATGTTTCTACTTCTAAAGAAACTGTTTCTCCCATTGGATTAGAAAATGTCACTGTTTTAATTTCTGAAGTTCTTCCCATGTGTCCATAGGCAGCAGTTTCAGAATAAATAGGTGTTCTTAATTTTAACCGTTGCTCAATAAAATAGGGGCGCATATCAAAAAGTGATTCAACAACTTTGCTAATTGCTCCGTCTGTTAGTGCAACGTTAGCTGTTCCGTACGTTTCTACATTAATACTGGTAGGTTTTGCCACACCAATAGCATAAGATACTTGTACTAACACCTCTTTACATAGACCCGAGGCCACTAAGTTTTTGGCAATATGCCTTGTTGCGTATGCTCCAGATCTATCTACTTTAGAAGGATCTTTTCCAGAAAATGCTCCACCTCCATGCGCTCCTTTTCCACCATAGGTGTCTACGATAATTTTACGCCCTGTTAAACCAGTATCTCCATGAGGACCACCAATCACAAATGTTCCAGTTGGATTGATGTGGTAGGTAATATTGCTGGTGAATAATTGTTGTAGGTTACTTGGTAATTTAGCCACAACTCTAGGAATTAAAATTGATACAATATCAGATTTAATTTTGGCTAACATCACGCCATCACTTTTATCAAAATCGTCGTGCTGAGTAGAAAGAACAATTGCATCAATTCTTTGAGGAATATTGTCATCTGAATATTCAATGGTTACCTGGGATTTTGCATCAGGTCGCAAATAACGAATTTCTTTATTTTCTCTTCTTAATTCGGCGAGTTCAATTAATAGTTGATGTGATAATTCTAATGCCAAAGGCATATAATTTTCAGTTTCATCAGTAGCATATCCAAACATCATTCCTTGGTCTCCAGCACCTTGCTCTTCTTTAGAAGCTCTTTCTACCCCTTGATTAATATCTGGCGATTGTTCATGAATTGCAGAGAGAACACCACACGAACTCCCGTCAAACATATAGGCACTCTTGGTATAACCAATTTTATTGATAACATCTCTAGCAATTTTTTGAACATCTAAATATGTTTTAGACTTTACTTCACCTGCCAGAATAACCTGCCCGGTTGTCACCATGGTTTCACAAGCAACTTTAGACTCAGAATCAAATGCTAAAAAATTATCAATTAAAGCATCGGAAATCTGGTCTGCAACTTTATCTGGGTGTCCTTCAGAAACTGATTCTGAAGTAAATAAATATGACATATATTCTCTTTTAGGTTATAAAGGAAAATTAAGTCTGATTTGTCGCAAAAAGTAGTAGTATAGTACTGCTTTAGCATTTTTTGTTTTCTGAAATTTTCAGCACAAAGAGGTTGCAATCAGTCAAATTTTTCCCCCAATTAAGTAACAAATTTACGATTTATATGTACAACGGACACTTAAATTTAAATTTATTTCATAGATAACTTATATAAATAACAGGCACTTTTGTAGATAATTAAATATAATAGGTAAATAATTACGAAATACATAAAAATAAAAAAAACAGTATGGAATAGTTTGGATATTAAACTTTTCTGACTGAATATTTGCGTATCAAAAGTTCAAACACTTATTGAATATTGTTATCAAGAAAGGTTGAGGGATTAGACCCGATGAAACCTTAGCAACCCTTTGCTTTTTCAAAACAATTTGAAAACTTAAAGAAGGTGCTAACTTCTACTTCATACTTGTTTTACTGATTTTTCAGTAGAAGCGTATTTAAGATAGATAACTCAAACAAGATTACACAACTGTAATTTTCTATGATTTCTTTTTAACATTTTTCTTTTAGGCGACTCTTTTAGAGTTGGTTTTTTGACTTTTAAATTTAATTATTTAATCATTCAAATTAGAAAAATGAGTACACAAAAATTTTCAACAAATGCATTGCATGCAGGGCATGACGTAACGCAAACAGCAGGAACTAGAGCCGTTCCTATTTATCAAACAACATCGTATGTTTTTAACAATTCAGACCATGCGGCCAATCTTTTTTCATTAAAAGAACTAGGGTTTATTTATACCCGTTTAAACAATCCTACCAACCAAATCTTACAAGAACGTTTGGCTACCTTAGAAGGAGGTACAGGAGCTGTTGTATTTGCTTCTGGGTCTGCCGCAATTGCCACCGGATTGCTAACGTTACTAAAATCTGGAGATCATATTGTTGCTTCTAGTAGTTTGTACGGAGGAACCTTTAACTTGCTAAATGTAACCTTGCCAAGATTAGGCATTACAACAACATTTGTAGATGCTTCTGACCCTGATAGCTTTGCAGAGGCCACCCAAGAAAATACAAGAGCTTTTTTTGTAGAATCTCTTGGAAATCCAAAGTTAGATGTATTAGATTTAGAGGCTATTTCTGAACATGCAAAAGTTACTAGAGTTCCTTTTATTGTAGACAATACAGTAGCTACACCAGCATTGTTAAATCCAATTAAACATGGAGCAAACATTGTTATTCATTCCTTAACTAAATATATTGGAGGACATGGTACCTCTCTTGGAGGAGCTATTATAGATGCTGGTACTTTTGATTGGTCTAGCGGTAAGTTTCCAGAATTTACAGAGCCATCTGCAGGGTATCACGGTTTGGTATATCATGAAGTTTTAGGAGCAGCTGCTTTTACCTTTAAATTAATTTTAGAAGGGTTGCGAGATTTTGGAGGAGCTTTAAGCCCAACCAATGCTTTTCAAATTATTCAAGGATTGGAGACCTTAGACCTTAGAATTCAACAACACTCTAAAAATGCTTTGGCATTGGCTACCTGGTTAGAAGCACAGGAAGAAGTTCTTTGGGTAAACTATCCAGGATTAGCTTCAAGTAAATATAAAGAATTAGCAGATAAATATTTACCAACTGGTCAAAGCGGACTGGTTACTTTTGGTGCCAAAGGAGGTTTTGAAGCAGCAAAAGCTATTGCAGATACTACTAAAATATTTTCATTGTTAGCCAATATTGGTGATACCAAATCTTTGATAATTCATCCAGCAAGCACTACGCACCAACAATTATCTGAAGAGCAACAAGAAGCAGCAGGTGTAACGAGTGATCTTATTAGATTGTCTGTTGGATTAGAAAATATTGAAGATTTAAAAATAGACTTAAAAGAGGCATTTTTGAAAATTCCTTCAGAAGTTTTAGTATAAAAATTTGAATCAAAAACTACTATACATACCTATTGAAGACTTTACTACTCAGCGTGGTTTTCAGTTATCTAAACTACAATTGAGTTATGAATTGTTTGGGATGAAACTGGGAACTGCTCCTGTGGTACTGGTCAATCACGCGTTAACTGCCAATAGTTCGGTAATTGGTGAATTGGGCTGGTGGAAAGATGTCATTGGCGATAATAAAACCATTGATACCACAAAACTTACCGTCATTTCTTTTAATATTCCCGGAAATGGCTATGATGGATTGTTAATCGAAAATTATCAGGATTTTGTTGCAAAAGATATTGCAAACATATTTTTAATAGGCATAAAGCAGCTTGGAATTTTAAAATTACATACTATTATAGGTGGTTCTTTAGGAGGAGGCATTGCTTGGGAAATGGCCGCATTAAAGCCTGATATTGCACACCATATTGTTCCTGTTGCAGCAGATTGGAAATCTACAGATTGGTTAATTTCCAACTGTTTTGTTCAAGAACAATTTTTATTAAATTCTAAAAATCCTGTTCATGATGCAAGAATGCATGCGATGCTGTGTTATAGAACTCCCGCATCTTACAAAGCTAAATTTAATAGATCTGTTCACAAAGATCTAAAGGTTTTTAATATAGAAAGCTGGCTTTTACACCATGGTACAAAACTTCAAAAAAGGTTTCAGCTAAGTGCTTATAAAATGATGAATCATCTACTAAGAACAATAGAGGTTACCAATTCTGACGATTGGCACTCTGAATTAAATAAAATTAAGGCTCAGATTCATCTGGTAGCCATAGATACAGATTTATTTTTTTTGGCACAAGAAAATAAAGAAACCTATGTAAAAATGTCTAAATCAAATCCCAATGTATTTTATCATGAAATCAGTTCTATTCATGGACATGATGCCTTTTTAATAGAATTTGATCAATTAGATAAGATTTTAAAACCAATATTTAATTCTTCCAAGGAATAAAAGTGAGCTATCTGCTGTCTTTATTTTTTTAATTGTAAGGATACGCTTCTTTGATAGACAAATAGAAAAAAGTAACTTCACCAGAATCGTAAAAAGAAATATTTAGTTACTTTTGCAAATAAAATTTAAACTAATTACAAAAATTAAAAGACCATGGCATTAGAAATAACAGATGCGAACTTTGAAGAAGTAGTATTAAAGTCAGACAAACCAGTATTGGTTGATTTTTGGGCTGCTTGGTGCGGACCTTGTAGAATGGTTGGGCCAATCATTGATGAAATTCACACAGATTATGCTGGAAAAGCTATCGTTGGAAAAGTAGATGTTGATGCAAATCAAGAATTTGCTGCAAAATATGGTGTTAGAAATATTCCAACCGTTTTATTATTTAAAAACGGCGAAGTTGTAGACAAGCAAGTTGGGGTAGCTCAAAAAAATGTGTACACAGACAAGATTGATGCTGCTATATAAGCACTATCCATATAATTGAAAGTAAAAAGGTTTGGCGTTTGTCAAGCCTTTTTCTATTTTAGGTGTCTATGATTGATTTTTCACAAATACAAAGTTCAGAAATTAAAAACCTAGCGATTTTGGCTCGCCAAGTAGTGGAGGGGTTTATCACTGGAATGCACAAAAGTCCATTTCACGGATTCTCCGTAGAGTTTTCTGAACATAAGTTGTACAATAAAGGAGAGAGCACCCGTCATATAGATTGGAAGCTCTTTGCAAAAACAGAAAAATTATACACCAAGAAATACGAAGAAGAAACCAACTTACGGTGTCATATTATTATTGACAATTCTGCGTCAATGCATTATCCCGTTGTTAAAGAACAGCGTTTAGATCAATTAAACAAGATAGGGTTTTCTGCTGTTGCAGCAGCTTCTTTAATGGAGATTCTTAAAAGACAACGCGATGCAGTTGGTTTAAGTATTTATGCAGACACCTATCAATATTATGCACCAGAGAAAGGAAGTGATCGTCATAGAAAGATGTTGTTACATCAACTTGAAAACATCCTCACAAGTACCTCAAATGCAGCCACAGAAACCTATCAGTATTTACATGAGATTGCCGAAAAAATTCATAGGCGGTCTTTAATTTTCTTATTCACAGATATGTTTCAGTCAAATACACATCAAGAAGAATTATTTGAAGCACTAAGACATCTAAAATACAACAAACATGAGGTAGTATTATTCCACACGTTTGATGGGAACACAGAATTTAAGTTCGATTTTGACAATTCTCCCAAAAAATTCATTGATGTTGAAACAGGTGAAGAGGTAAATTTATATGCCGAAAATATACAAGAAAAATACACGGAATTAGTAGATTCTTATTTTAAAGAATTGAAAAACAAATGCTTGCAATATAAGATAGAATATGTGCCTGTAGATATTCAACAAGGCTTTTATCAAGTATTAACAAGCTATTTTTTAAGCCGACAAAAAATGATGTAATTTTCACTCTTTCTGTTTGGATATATAAAAAACTGACTTATATTTGCAACCGCTTAAAGCAACGGTTTGGTAGTTCAGCTGGTTAGAATGCCTGCCTGTCACGCAGGAGGTCGCGGGTTCGAGTCCCGTCCAGACCGCAAAAAAGCATCTCTTTTAGAGATGCTTTTTTTGTTTTACAACCCTGTAACTAATTGTTTTTTGATGTCAAAGATTAAAGTTCACCAGAGCTTAACTTTTTTTAAAGACAGTGGATGATAATGGGTTTCTTACTGAAATAGATTTTTTTTATTTAACGGATAAGCGCTAGGTCACACCATTCAGGAGTCCATAAGAGTTTCCTCACACTATTTCAATTAAATTATTGTTTGAAGCAACTTCATTGAAGGTGTCATATTCTGTAAAAAGCAGCGCCAAAGGTACTTCTAAGCTTAATAATTCTTGTATTGCTTTGGCCTTTAATATACTTAAACTAGGGAAGCATTGTTCAAAATCTGAAAATGAAATTACTTTATAGGCTTGATAAAAATTATAGATATTATGCGTTTGAGTGGGTAATCATTAATATCAGGAATACCAAAGGATAATAGAGAAGGCTTATGGCGTCTTTGGCATAAAAATGGACAATTAAGACAAGAGGGTAATTATGTTAACGGAGAGAGAGAGAAGGCTTAAAGCGTCTTTGGTATGAAAATGGACAATTAAGACAAGAGGGTAATTATGTTAACGGAGAGAGAGAAGGCTTATGGCGTTTTTGGTATGAAAATGGACAATTAGAACAAGAGGGTAATTATGTTAACGGAGAGAGAGAAGGCATATGGCGTTTTTGGTCTGAAAATGGCGTGAAAAAAGGTAATGTATATTTTTGATATTCCAATATTGTTGACTAATAGTTAACTAGGAAAAACCTCAACCAATTGATTATTAATTAGTTGAGGTGTATTAAAGTGGAGACGCCGAGAATCGAACTCGGGTCCAAACAAGCAGTTTAAAAGCTTTCTACATACATAGTTTTTGTTTAATTTTCGTCTTATAGCTGATCAAAAACAATCCACTAGAAGCTTAGCTTTTTTAGTTTCAAAATGTTATCAAAGCGCTAACATTTCTATGTTTATTTTTACGATGCCCAAAAATGAAGCGCCATAAACCAAGGCTTTTCATGGACATAAAGCTTGCACACCTTGTGTGCCTAGGCTAATCTT
>Ga0209712_10001346_pt1 | contig 20985 bp, 23 predicted proteins | sample ArcOceMetagenome_FD_187443 | JGI IMG/M metagenome (GOLD analysis project Ga0209712, IMG submission 187443) | Marine eukaryotic phytoplankton communities from Arctic Ocean - Arctic Ocean - Greenland ARC118M Metagenome (SPAdes) (version 2) | ecosystem: Environmental > Aquatic > Marine > Oceanic...
TCACACTCTAAGACATCATTTGGACTAAATGCCGTTGGAACTTCAAAAATTTCTATTGTTTTTGAAAAGGTATTCACACTTGTCCCTAAGGTCAGAGTTACTGAGACGTTATAAATTCCGGTATTCGTATAAACATGCGTTGGCGAATCTGTGGAGTTCATTGCACTAGAATCTCCAAAATCCCATTGAATACTATCAAAATTCTCATTACTATCAATAGAAAACTGAGTGGCACTGCCGAAACATAAGTTATCAGCTTCAATTTTAGCTAAGAAAAAAGATTGAATAAAGGGGGGTAAACCTAAACGCGCCTGTGTACCTGGAGACAAGGGTTGACCTCCTCCTACATAGTTACATAAGGCACCCAATTCATCTGGATTATTAATAACATCTAGAAATGAGCTGTTGGAATAAACTGATCCGTATATCTTTCCATTAGGCGCAAGTTGAAGCGCAAAAATAGAATCACTTCCTTGTTGAACTGCTGTTTGTGACCCTGCAACATCTGTTGCACTTAAATCAAATTGAAAGACAGAACTCCCAGCACTCGTATATAGTTTACTGGAGTCTGTTGAAAAGGCGGCCCCATAAAAGCCAGAATTACTTCCGAGGTTCACGGGGTTGCTAACGATTCCTGTAGCATCGTCAAAGTCGTAAATCCAAAAACTTCCTGTACTGTTTGCACTTTGTCCCTGAGTCGTTCCTTCTTCGTTATGACAGATCGCCAATTTAGTACCATCGGGTGAGGATTTTAAATAGCCAATCGAATTCCGGCGGTATCCATTAAGTGCAATAAGAGGATTTATTTGAGTGGTGACCGGAGTTGTATTCACGCCGTTTGCATCCACTCGAAACGCATAAAAGACATCCATAAAATGACTTAAAACCCAATACGATTGCCCATCATTATGCTCAACAGCTGTAATTTTTTCAGAACATTTAAAGCTCGCTTGCTCTGGATCTAAAGGGTCATAGGTTAAAAGAGGTCTGTTTTTTTCGGTGCTTACAACATCCCCGTTGCCACCATTAAGCGTCAAATCGACCAAAGAATAGTTGAGCCCGTTATTAAAACCATCATCATTATTTGGTACTGAGCTCCCCATAATGTCATCATACTCAGAAATCGTATTTCCATTGACATCTGCTGGGCCTTGATTTGGATAGGCCCATGCATTATTATGATGCGGTTCATCTACTGTAAATACATAATAATTATCAGGATTTCCCGGACGTGGAATGATCAAACCAGAGGAGGTGCTTGAGGGATCTCCAAGCAATCCATTGCCATTGTTATAATCCGCATTTGACATTATTTGATGGTTTTTATCCCACACATTTCGACCATCGGTATAGAATAATAAATTTCCGTTAGAATCAGAAATGGAAGAACAGCCTTCGTTTGTGTTTATTGTAGAGGAAGCTGCACTAGTAGGGGAGACCGTATCCGTATTTGTGTCAAATATTAAGCCTGCTCCATTCCCAAAGTACCAATGGGCTGCTTCTCCTTGAGAAAAAAGGGATGAACATGAAAGTAGAAGAATAAAAACAGTAAGGTGTTTCATCAAAACTAATTAGCTTAAGTTTTTTTGATTTATCTCAAAAAAATATTCTTAATTAATAAGGCTGAAATATACTACAAATCTCTCTTTTTTAATAATTTATAAGATAAAAATATAAAAATAAGGGTCCAGAAAATGACGATTACAATGTTATCAAAATGAACCGCATAATCATAATTTATATCCGTGTTCGACGGGAATTTTGTCATCGCAACGCGCTGAAAAGGTTGTTTTATAAGGTTAGACATAGAAGTTAAAGGCAAAAAGTCTTGCACTTTTTGAGCAACTTCATAACTGCTTTTCCATGTGATGAGTCCTAAAATAATCCATTCTATAATCAAATCGACAAACAAAAATGCCAATGCGAATGCGGACCGTTTTGCCAAGACGCCTAAAAATAAACAGAAAGAAAAGAATCCTACAAGCTTTACAAAATAAGCAACTAAAAATTCCATTTGCTGGATAATGATACTAAATTCATTGTAACTCGAATAGATCAACCCTAGAATTAAGGATATGATAAAAATAATCAGGGTTGAGATGAGAGAGAAAAATATAATGACGTAGAATTTAGACAAGATAAATTCTTTTTTACTCAAGCCATCGATGAGGTTTTGCTTCAGTGTTTTATTGCTGTATTCATTCCCAATCATTGAAACCACCACAATGGCAAAAAAGAATTTAAACAGGGCGGAAAAAAAGGTGGTAATGTGCCATATAATAGGAAAGTTAAAAATGCCTAATTCACCGAGTTCTAGTGTAAAAAAACCAAAAAAGTTAATTTTCACTGCCGATAAAAGAATGACGCAAAGGGGCAGGATAAAGGATATAAATATCAATAGTTTACTCGTTTTGTTGAGTAATAATTTTTGAAGTTCTAAGTCTAATAATCGTCTCATTAGTTGTCAGTTAGTTGTAAAAATTGTTCTTCCAGACTTTCTTTTCGTTTGACTAAATGGCTTAAAACGATACCGTTTTTAAACAGTAAACGGTTGAATTCTTCAGCTTCCATAGGGGTCTCAAGAAAAGCAGTAATTAAATCATTTTCAATCTTGGTATGTGAAAAATTGGGATGCGATTCAAGAAGCTTTAATAAGTCTTCTTTTTGATGCGTTTTTAATTCAAAAAATCCATGGCTAGAAATCAATTCATCTACTCGCCCTGAAAAAAGATTCACACCTTTACTTAAAACAACCACGTGAGTACACACTTTTTCAACTTCATCCAACAGGTGAGAAGCCAATAAGATGGTCGTTCCTTGTTGAGAAATATCCTTGATGATTTCTCTAATTTGATGAATCCCTTGTGGATCTAACCCGTTCGTAGGTTCATCTAAAATTAATATTTCTGGATCATTTAGAAGCGCCGACGCAATGGCTAACCGCTGTTTCATTCCTAAAGAGAACGTGCTGAACTTGCTGTGTTTTCGATCGTCAAGACCTACAATTTCCAAAGTCTTTTCTATAGAATCATAGGAAACGCCTTTGATTTTACAAACCAATTTAAGGTTTTGGTAGGCAGTCATATAAGGGTAAAAATTTGGGCGTTCGATAATAGCGCCTACTTTTTTTAATGCTTGATGTGTTGTCAGTGCACCTCCAAACCAAGAAAAATCACCAGAAGTTTTATTGACAACATTCAAAACAATTCCTAAGGTGGTAGATTTCCCACTGCCATTCGGTCCTAAAATTCCGTAAACACTTCCTTTTTCGATGTCAAATGAAAGATCACTAACTGCAGTTAGTAAGCCATATTTTTTTGTAAGGCTTGATATTTTGAGGATAGAATTCACATTTTTAGTTTTAATGAATAACAAATATAAGACGATGTTTATCGTCAATTGTTACAAATTAAAAAATAAAAGTTAAATTTGGAATTCAATTTATCACATGAAAAACGATTTAAAAATATCACTTAGAAAACCCTCATACCCTGTAAATACAGCCTTAAAGACATACTTGCAAAAGTTTAATCGTACGATTAAATTGCCTATTTTCTATGATGATTTACTCCGTTTTCAAGGGTCGGTAGAAGTGTTTGATAAAAATGACAAGGATACTCTTTGGGTACGCACGTACTATAGTGAATTTGATCGTCAAGAAATCGATTTAAGTTTAAAAAAGATATATACCAAGCTGCATTCTGATGGTAATGAAACCACAATTCCCTTGCTAAATGTGGATGCGATTGACTATTGTACGTTTGGTAATTCTAAACCGTTTCGCATCAAAATAAGGAATGTCCTCAATGATAATTACGCGTATTTTTATGTTAAAAAAGCGGATGCATCACGTATTTATGGTTTGGAACTTGAGCATATGTTATCACCTCATAACTTAAATTTCTTGGTGTATGAGGATACTTTAATAGAAGAACATATTAGTGGAATTCCAGGAGATGAATTTATAGCAAACATGCTTCCAAGTTGTACTGAACCAGAAAAGGCACAGATTGCAAAGGAATTTGTAAAATTCAATGAACGGTGCATGATTCGATTGTTAGGAGATATGCGTTCGTATAATTATGTGATAGTTCCCACGCATGATTTTGATCATGTGGTTTACACCATTCGTGCCATTGATTTTGATCAACAATGTTATGAAGGTAAATTTAATGTGTACCGCCCGCAGTTTTTTAAAGAGAACTTTAAAATGGTCGATTTAGTGACTCAAAAATTTGAAAAACAATCTATCAATCAGTACAAGTTAGAAGAACGTTCTATTGTTGCCAAACGCTTGTTGAGTTTCAAAAACCGTGTTGAGCGTTTGATTCAGTGTATGATTTCAGATACCCTTTCAACGCCTGAACATGAAACTTTATTGAGAACAAAAATATTTGAATATACTGGAGATATTCGATTTAAGAACAGTAAAAATATGGGTGAAATTTTAAGAAATTCACTTAGTTTTGTAAAACGAAATTATAAAACAGAAAACACTAAAATTTTCTTTTAATTCCAGTTTTCGTCAAAGTCCAATTCTTCATAATCGTCACTGCTATAGCCATCATCAAACTCGTCAAAATGATCTTCGCCACCTTCGGCTTCAAAAATCTTTTCGGGTGCTTCACCTGGAACTTGACCATGAACAAAGAGTAAATTAGGATAATCAGTACCATCTGCTTCTTCAACAATTTCTCCCAACTCAACCATAAAAGTCCACATACTCATAAAATCATAGATGTAGATCAATTTTGTACGCCCTTCTGACACGACTGTACTAATAATAGTTTGGCTCATGAGCTGAATGTCGCTACCGCCTTCACTGACATCAAACAAAGAGATTTCTTCCCCTTGATTCCATTCCTCATCACTCAAATAAAAGGAGGCCATTTCACTGCCGTCAAATCCAAAGGATTGTGTGATGGAGTTGTGCAAATCTTCGAGTGTATCGGTCTTTCTAATCTCAATATCTCTAAAAATATCTTCTTTGGTATCGTTGTCTAAGACAACTCTAAATCTAAAAATCATAGGTTAATAATATGACACAAAGATAAGATGCATTTTTCTTATGCTTGCTGCTTTTGTCTTTTTTTATGAAGGCATTCAAGAAGTATGTAACACTGAATTCCAAACAGGATAGAAGCAATGACTAAATGCAAGGGTTGACTTAAAAATGGAAAATCAAAATAATACATTAATATGCCCGTAGCCGCTTCTAGTAGGACGCAATAAATGACCAATTTTATTTTATGGAATCCTAACGAATTTAATCTGTTAAGATTCCACAAATAGCCATTTAACACCAAGACTAAAATAGAGGTAGAACGGTGAATGTAAAAGTTCAATTCTGGAGATGCCAACCAAAGCGATTTTTGATAACCTATAAGTTTTGTTTGCTCATCTACAAATTGTCTTACTTGTGTCCCTAAAATAATTTGCACCAACGAAAGGACCAGTGCCAAAAGAAGAATATTATAAAAACGCTTTTGATATTTCTGAGGTTTATAGGTGGTTTTTGAGGCGAAAATGAGATACAGAATAAACGCAACAATCAGCAATGCCATCACCATATGAATGGTGATTTTATAGGGTGCTAGGTTCGAATCAACCACCGTTTTTCCAAGCCATGCTTGAAAGCCCATACCAAATAAAGTCAGTACAGAAATAATAGGAATCCACTTGTTTTTTTTCCAAAACCAAAACGCTAACACAGTAAAAATCAAAATAGGAATTCCAGCTAAGACGCCAGTCAAACGGTTGATGTATTCTACCCACGTGTGAACAGGGTCGTAAGTCGTGTAATCGTGTTTGCTGTAAACCTCCCAATCAGAAGTATTAAACTCGTTTCCAGATACAAAATCGGTTTTAGCAACTAAAAAGGCTTCGTGATCCATCAGAATCATCATGCCTTCTTCATAAGTACGATTTGCTTCAAATAATAATTGAGAGCTTTCTGTAGGAGGGATAAAATATCCGAAACATTTAGGCCAATCTGGACATCCCATTCCGGAGCCTGTCATTCGTACAACAGCACCTGCTACGATGACTAAATAAATGAGTACTAAAGCAATTTTTGAGACGGTTCTAAATTTATTTTTCATCAGCGCGTGTTAATCCTAAATCGGTTCCTTTTTTTAACATCAATTCAAACGCTTTTTCAGGTTCATTTGGGATGATTCCTTCTAAAATAGCTTCTTTGATAAATTCTTTAATAATCCCTATTTCTTTGGAAGGTTTTAAATTAAAGGTCTCCATGATTGTTTCTCCAGATATGGGCGGTTTAAAATCACGCACTTGGTCGCGTTCTTCAACTTCAACAATTTTCTCTCTAACAAGTTTAAAATTGTTGTGATATTTCTTGAATTTATAAGGGTTTTTGGTGGTGATGTCTGCTTCACAAAGTGTCATCAAATCTTCAACAAATTCTCCAGCATCAAAAACAAGGCGTCGCACCGCAGAGTCTGTAATATTTTCTTGTGCCAATACAATAGGGCGCGAACTCATAAACACGAGTTTTTGAACATATTTCATCTTGTCATTTAAAGGCATTTTCAAACGCTTGAATAAATGATACACCATTTTCGAGCCCTTAAGTTCGTGCCCATGAAAAGTCCAGCCTACTTTTTTGCTAAAGCGTTTTGTGGGAGCTTTTCCAATATCGTGGAGGAGTGCTGCCCAACGAAGCCACACATTGTCCGTATGATTACAAATATTATCAACGACTTCTAAAGTATGGTAAAAATTATCTTTATGCTTTTGGCCTTCTTGAATATCAACGCCTTTTAAATCTGTTAATTCAGGTATGATACGCTGAAGTAAACCAGATTCTTCAAGTAATATAAACCCAACAGAAGGTTTTTTGCTTTCTAATATTTTTTGAATTTCAACGTTGATGCGCTCTTTCGTGATGATTTCAATCCGATGAGATTGCTCTTTAATTGCATTAAATGAAGCCAATTCAATCTCGAAATCCAGTTGCGTTGCAAACCGAATGGCTCTCAACATACGTAAAGGATCGTCACTATACGTAATGGCGGGATCTAAAGGTGTTTTGATGCATTTATCAGCCAAATCTTTAAGTCCATCAAAAGGGTCTAAAAGCACACCATAGGTTGCTGAATTCAAACTAATCGCCATCGCATTGATGGTAAAATCTCTTCGATTTTGATCTTCTTCTAAAGTACCGTCTTCCACAATAGGATTTCTGCTGTCTTCGTTGTAAGATTCTTTACGTGCACCTACAAATTCAAGTTCAACGCCTTCATACTTAATCATGGCAGTGCCAAAGGTTTTAAAAATTTGAACTTTAGGATTGTTCGGAAGGTTTTTGGCAACCCGTTTTGCGAGTTCAATGCCGCTTCCAATAGCAACGATGTCAATATCTTTTTCGCGACCGCGTTCTAAAACAAAATCACGGACAAAGCCCCCAACGACATAACAATCGACCCCAAGCTCATCTGCAGATTTTGAGACAACTTGAAATATTGGTGATGTTAATGCGTGTTTGTAGTTCATGTGTTGTTAGGTTTCCAAAGCGTCTAAAAATTACTTTCTAATAATTTTTACTTCTCCATTATTACTCAATTTAACAATAGAAGATGGTTTAGCCGTTTTGTTAGTGCGCTCCAAATTTACAACATAGTCTACACCTTTTAAAATATAGTCTTCAATTTCTTGAAAGGATTTTGGAGTGGGTTTTCCAGAAATATTTGCGGACGTTGAAACGATTGGTTTTTTAAATCGTTTTAGTAGATCTGCACAAAATCCTTCTTTCACCATGCGGATGGCCAAAGTATTGTCTGGTGCAATAAGATTTTCAGTCACTCTCAAAGGTTTATCGTAAATGATGGTGGTAGGAGTGCTGGCATATTCTAAAACACTGTATGCCGCTTCTGGAATTTCTTCAATATAATAATTTAACATATTAAAATCACTCACCAAACAAATCATGGTTTTCTGATCCTCTCGATTTTTGAGTTTAAATAGTTTTTCGACCGCTGCAAAATTAGTGGCATCGCAACCCAATCCCCAGACGGTATCCGTAGGGTAGAGGATAAGTCCGCCTTGCTTTAAAGTCTTAATAGTGTTGTTTAGTTCGTTTAGCATAATTAGGAATCAGTTTTAATAAGCTCGTTATATAAATTAAGCGTTTCTTTAACCATTTTTTCTTGAGAAAAATTAGCGACACTATGTTTTCTGGCATTGATGGCAATTTTGTGCGCCTCTTCTGGATTGTCAAAAGTATAAGAAATATACTTTAGGAAATCAGACACATTGTTTGCAATAAACCCATTTTTTTGGTGATCGATAATTTCTTTGGTGACCGGAATGTTATTCGCAATCACTAGTTTTTCTAGAGCCATTGCTTCTACAAAAGCCAATCCAAAAGTTTCCCCATTTGTAGGTAAACATATTAGGTTTGCTTTAGATAGTAATTTTGGCAATTCATATAGCTGTTTTGTACCGTAATAAGTGGTTTGTTCTTTAGCCTCTTTATTCAAAATTTCTTCGTATAAATGGTTCCAATATGCAGTCCCTTTTCCGATGATGTGCAATGAAGCGTGAGGGTATAATTTTACAACCTCATTAAAAATTTCAGCGAGTGTATGAACGCCTTTTGCATCAGAGAGCGTCCCAAAATAAAATATAGATTGGTCAATTGTTTCTATAGATGAATCGGGGGAAAACACCTTTGTATCGATGCCGTTGTAAATCACTTTATGAGTATCAATAGAATACATTTTCTGAATTGCTTCAGCTGAAAATTCAGAAACAGCTACAATTTTAGATGCATTTTCTAGTGCTTTCTGCTCCATAAGAATTTTAAGCGACTCTTTTTTTTGACCTAAATAATAATGCCAAAACGCTCTAGATCCATGAAATCGCAGCACTAATGGAATGCTGTGATCCCAATAGGCTGTATAGCCACTAAAAACAAACGATTCAATAACATCGATTTTGTTTTTGACTGCATAGATTTTGAGTTTGTTGGCTAAATACTTTCGTTCCTTTTTTAGGAAAAATAACTGTAATGGATCACTCTTCAATTTAGCGCCTATCGATCTAATAAGCTCCGTTAAAAAATGACCTTTTGAATATTTTTTTATAAAGTAAAAGTAAATGTTGTGATCGCTAAATTGTATTTTCTTTCTTGAAAACCCAAACACATGTACATGATGCCCTTTTTTCACTAAAGCTTCAGCAAGAACCTTTAAAAATGTTCCAACACCTCCACAGTCTGGAAGTTTTTCATGAGAATACTCGTTTGTGAATAACAGGATTTTCATGATGTTAAAACTAAATTTAGTTCCTTGTACATTTTATCAGCGATGACCTTTTTTGTGAAATTGTCAATCAAGTATTGATAGCCGTTTTCTGTGAATTCTTTTTGTAATTCAGGGTGAGACATTAAATACCCTACCTTATCAGCAAAATCTATAGGGTTGCCAACTTCCGCTAAAAGCCCCGTCTCGTTGTGCACGATTACCTCTGGAATTCCCCCTGCATTTGCTGCGACTATGGGAACGCGACATGCATAGGCTTCTAACAAAACGCCCCCTGTAGGTTCATTGTTTGAGGTGAACATAAACAAATCAAATTCTGGCAGTACCTCTGGAATGTCTTTTCTGAACCCTGCAAAAATAATGTGGGCATCTAAGTTTTTTTCGCTTACATAACTTCGGATGTCTTTTTCAAGACTTCCTTTTCCTACTAAAATATAAGTCGCTTTAACGCTGTTTCGTTTTACTAATTCTTCAACGGCATCGATCCAAGTATAATGATCTTTAAACCCTGTGAATTCAGCAATATTTCCTATGATTTTATGGTCTTTCGGAATGTTAAACTCCTTGTGCAAAAGTCCATTTTTTACAGTTTTAGTAAATTTATTGACGTCCGTTACACTTCCAACGACACACATTTTTGAGTGGTCTTTCACGGCAAATTTTAAAACATCTACGACTGGATTTGAGACGCAAATTATTTTTTTTATGCCCTTATAATTGTACTTCCATTTCCTGAAAAAATTAGTATCAACCCGTTTTATCAGGGTACGGCACAGCACAAGGTGTGCGGAATGTTTAAATACTAAATGTGAAATGACAGCGAGTGTATGCGCCTTGCTACTGTGTATGAACACGATGTCAATTTTATGTTCTTTAACGAATTCAGAAATTTGTTTCGCAATTTTGAAATCGTATTCTGAAGAAAAATCTAGTCCAGTGACTCGCATCTTTTTCTTCACCGCTATATCATGTACAGGGGTGTCTTTAGCACAGAGAATAAATTGATTATGAATACCGGGATTGTCCTCGAAAGCTTCGTATAAATATATTATTTTTTGTTCATGACCTCTCCAAACCTGTGAGACTGTAATTTGTAAAAGGTTCATATATTTAGTGCAGTTTTAAACGTTAATTAAATTTTTTATTCAATTTATGCTTTTGAATTTTTCCAATGTTGCCTTAATTTACTGTATTTTAAATAGGTAACGATAAATGCTTGTTTGCAGATGCGCCATCCATATTTTCCATCCAAAATTCCGAGTCTTAAAATATAAGATTTAAAAAACGCCCATGAAGGTCTGAAATAAACTTTAAAAAGAGAAGCCGAAATTTTTAAATCAAAATAAGATTTTGCGCCAATGGTTGAGAATTGTTCAACTTTTTGTTTGTGTTCGTCGTAATCTCTATAAATCCAATGTAAAATATCGCCTTTTAATTTGCCACTTTTGATATTGCTTTTTAATTTAAAAGTATCATGCGGATTGATGCCCTTCCATTCTCCACTGTCTTTTTTGAAAAGTCTTAATTTTTTATCTGGATACCAATCTGAAAAGCGAATCCATTTCCCACAATAATTATTTCTTCTATTGCAATAATAGCCTACGTATTTCCAATCTTTTTTAACTTCTAAGATGGAGGATTTCAACTTATCAGAAAGCGCTTCATCACCATCTAAAGACAGTACATGATTGTAGCTTGCTTGTTCTAACGCAAAGTTTTTTTGTTCAAAATATCCCAAAAACTTTTGTTGTATAAGAGTCACATTAAACTCCTTACAAATTTCTTGTGTTTTATCAGTAGAGTAGGAGTCTACGACAATAATTTCATCCACAACGCCAACTAAAGAGGACAGGCATTTTCTTAAATGCTCCTCTTCATTGTACGTTATGATGACTCCTGATAGTTTTATCATGCTTATTCTATATTTCGGTACATAAGCCAAAGAAATAAATAGGTTTTAAATTCTTCAAAAGCTTTTAAATAGGCGAATACAAACCCTTCTTTTCCATCTAAAAAACCGAGTTTAAAAATGAATATTTTTTTTAGTTCCCATAAAGGATTCCATGAAAAATGAAAAAAATGAGGACGTATTTTATTAATATATAAATCTCGAGCTCTAAGTTTCGATTTTTTTGTCAGTCGTTCATTATAACGATCAAAATCTAAATAAAGTTCTTCAACAAGACCTTTTAATTTTTTAGCTGCAATTTTAGTACCAAGTGAGTTTTTATGAAACAAAAGAGAAGTGTAGCGAGTTCTATACCCAGAAAACTTCAACAATTTACCCATAAAATTGAAACGGGTTTCGGCCTTATAATTCCCTGATGAATCAGGGTTCATAGCAATCTCAGTAATTTCTTCTGCCAATTGATTTGAAATACAATGATTTGCTTCTAACCCTACAATCCAATTATGACTTGCTTTTGAGCTTCCTTTCTCAAGCAAAAAATCAAAATCAATGTATTCAGATTCAATAAATTGAACTGGGTGTGTGTGCTGAATTTCGGACAGTACCGTTGGATCTATTTTTCCGACAATAATGATTTCATCTACAAAGGCGATGCTTGCAATGCACTCCTTAATATAGCTGTGATCAAAAAACGAAATAACGATGGCACTAATCATGAAATATAAAACTAATTAAAAATAATTATGTAGTCGGCTGCAAAAGTAATAATTTTACAGCTAATATAAGCTACTGAGCCATGCCGCGTTTACCAATTTTAATGTATCATAATATTTGCGACCAGCCTTCCAAAAGCAAAGGGCTGACTTTGTCTTATGAAAAATTGGAAACACAGTTTCAGTATTTAGTTGCTCAGGGCTATACAAGTTTGCATTTTAGTGACATTCAAAAGTTTAAACAAACAGATGAATATCCTAAAAAACCCATTATTATTACCTTTGATGATGTGTATGTGAGTCAATATAAATTCGCGTATCCTCTTCTTAAAAAATACAATTTAAAAGCATGTTTTTATGCACCTTTTTCTTTTGTTGGAAATACTGATTCATGGAACGGTGGAACTGAAGAAATCATGACGGTTTCACAACTAAAGGATTTAGATCCAGCTATCATAGAACTTGGGTTGCATTCTTTTGAGCACCGTCCCTACAGTTCATTGTCAATGGAATTAATACAAGAAGATTTTAAAAAATGTCATGATTTTGTTTCCAAACATGCATTGAATGTGTGTAATGTTTTGGCGTATCCCTATGGTAATTTCCCACGAGAAGAACCTAAGAAAACCATTTTTTTTGATGTCTTAAAAAAGCAAAACATTGCTTATGGTTTAAGAATTGGAAATAGACTGAACAAACTCCCTTTTAAAAATAATCATGAATTAAACCGATTGGATATTAAAGGAGAAGACAGTTTGTTTAAATTCAGACTCAAATTAAAATTTGGAAAACTCTCTTTATTTTAAGCCTTTTTTGAGGAGCATCAATTTGGCGTATCTCGAAAACACGCCGTAGGAATTAATCGCTGCAACGGCCAGTCCAGGAATTCCATCTAAAAACCCACGTCTTACAATATATTCATGAAAAAATCTGTACGCCGGTTTAAAAGCTAAATGGAAATAATTCATCCCTTTTCCTTTGGACAAAATTCGTTCAGCTTGAAACCAAGCATAGGAATCTTTTTTACCAATATAATGCAATAAGCCTTTGTAAGTGTAGTGTAATACTTTGTTTTTCAGCGTTCCAATAGAGCCCTCAACAATAAGTTTTTCGTGCACACTTCCTTCAAAATGACATTTGTCTCTCACCACTAAGCGTGTGACATTGTTGTCATGATGGTATAAAAAACGATTCATATAGAAGTGAGGGAAATTAAGTTTATAGCCTGTGTGTTTATTGGATTTCAGAGCTTCCAAAATTTCCTTTTGAAGCGCATACGTAATGCGTTCATCCCCATCTAAAAACAGAACCCAATCACTAGTAGCAAATTGTAGTGCGTGATTTTTTTGATTCGAAAAGTTATCAAACTTTCTAGATATAACTTGACATCCGTGATCGGTTGCAATTTTAACGGTATCGTCAGAACTCATAGAGTCCACGACAATAATTTCATCTGCAAATTTAACAGAATATAAGGCGCCCTCCAGATATTGGGCTTCGTTATACGTTGGGATTATGACGGTTAAAGTTTGCATTTGCGTTTAAAGTGTAAACTTACAAAAAAACTTTATATTTGCACCCTATGAATCAAATAGACACTTCTATTGTTATAAGCACATATAACTCCACTGAATGGTTAGCAAAAGTACTCTATGGGTATAATAATCAGACGTACAGATTATTTGAAATTGTAATTGCCGACGACGGATCTAATCAAGAAACGTTTGATCTTATTGAAAAAATTCAAAAAGAAGTTTTTTATCCGATTGTACATGTGTGGCATGAGGATAATGGGTTTCAAAAATCTCAAATATTAAACAAAGCGATTGAAAAATGCAATACTCCCTACATCATTATGTCAGATGGGGATTGCATTCCAAGAGTCGATTTTGTGGAAGTTCATGTCAAACATAGAAAACAAGGTTTGTTTTTATCTGGAGGTTATTTTATGCTGCCTATGAATATTTCAAAGCTAATTTCCGATGAAGATATTTATGAAGGTCGTTGTTTTGATCTGAAATGGTTAAAATCAAACGGTTTAAAAATGTCTTTTAAAAACAATAAACTCACCGCAAGAGGTTTTAAATCTTGGCTTTTGAATTTGTTGACGCCAACCACTGCAAGTTGGAATGGGCACAATGCATCTGGCTGGAAAAAAGATATTATGTCGATTAATGGTTTTGATGAGCGCATGCAATATGGTGGGCAAGACCGCGAACTCGGAGAGCGTTTGTTTAACTATGGTTTAAAGAGTAAGCAAATCAGATACAGTGCTATTTGTGTGCATCTCGACCATCCACGGAGTTATAAAACCCAAGAATCAATTAATAAAAATCTTGAAATCAGAAAAAACATCAAATCTGCAAACAGATCTTGGACTGATTATGGTATTTTTAAAATGGTATAAATAAAAGCGTTTACAACTTTCGATACACCCCTAATTTCCAATACGCAGTTCCTTTTTCAGAAGCTACTTTAGAAAATTCCAACTGTTCTAATTCGGGAATATCAAAGTATTTCCAACATCCAGAGCCCTCTTTAAAAATAGAGGTGATTAAGATTCCATCTTTTTTGAGCTTGCCCAAAATTCTATTTAAAACCTTGGCTCTAACAGCATCGTTAATATAATAAAATGCTTCATTGAAAACGATGACGTCAAATTCTTGAGGGGGTTTGTAGTAATGCAAATCCGCAACCTGAAAATCAGCATTTTTAAACTTGTAATTATTTGCAGTTTCTATAGAGAATTTAGAAAAGTCAATTCCTAAAAAATAGCCAATAGCTTCATTTTCTAACCGCATTCTTAAAACCCCTTCGCCAGCCCCTAAATCTAATATACTCGGTTGCTTTTTAGAATGATTTTTTATAAACTCCAGTATTTTCGCATAGCGGGGGGCTTCCACATCATTTTTTAAATAGTCCCATTTCCCTTTTTTGTACTGTCGATTCCAACGTAATTTGCGTCGCCATATATGAAATTTATCTAAATAACTTAGTTTGTTCATGTGATATGATGTTTTAAAAACGGTGTTAATTTCTTAAGAATTATTTCAGGGGTCAGTTGGTTGTATAAAAACGTAGGGTCTTCTTCAATTTTCCTGCGATCCTCTCTTGAAGTGGAAAATAAATCGGGTTTTTCGTCCAACAAATGTACAGAGGTATGCAGCTGTCCATCTTCAAAACTAGACCAATCCGATTTTAAGATGTAGGGAGAGAAAATTGTAAACGTTGGTTTGTCAAGTGCTTTAGCGATATGAACACTCCCACCTTCATTAGCGATCAAAAGTTTACATTGATTCATTAGCGAAATAAAACCTCTGATGGTTGGTTCATAAAGATCAAAAATGATGGCATCTTGATACTTACAAGCCTCATAAATTTTAGTGGCTTCTGCTTTTTGATTTGGCGCATAGTTGAACATTACATTCACTTCAAAATTGGAAGTGACGTAATCAATGAGCTCCACGATATACGAATACGGCATTGATTTTTGTGGCGTGCTTCCCAAAACACCAACCATCACCACCGGTTTAGAATAGTTATTTAATTTTGAATACTTTTTTTCTGTATCTGTTAAATAGATTTTGGGTGTATAAATAGGGGCTTCCAACGGAAATACGGAATCTACCAAATGAACTCTTTCTTCAATCGATTTCCCGCATGGCAGTGTTTTTTTATCTAAAGGAAGCACCTTATGCGTATGAAAATTAAAAATAGAACTTTTACCTTTTTTTTGATACCCTACACGAATGGGGGCTTTTGAGAGCAGTGAAATGAACTTACTTTGAAACTTTGAATACGGATCAAAAATAATATCATAGTTTTCCTTTCGGATGTGCCAAGCCGTTTTAAGAAGCGTTGGAATTTTCTTTAATTCTTTTTCATTCAATGGAATGATTCTATCAATGTTGGGATTGTTTTCGATCACACCTGTTGTGTAGTCATAAACCAAATAATCAACCCGAGAATTTGGGATTACTGTTTTAATATTCGCTGCGATTAAAGAGGCAATGAGGACATCACCAATTCGCTTATTTTGAATTACAAGTATTTTTTTCATTAACGACTAAAGACTATCTTAGCAAGATATTACTTTTTTTAAAGTTACTAAAAGTTTACATGAATAATATTATTATACATTCCAAATTCTCCTCTTATTCTACTGCAATATCAAAGGCAATAAGTGATTTTGAAACTTCAGGGATTACCGTGCTGAAAGGAGATCGAAATACCATAAAATCTCTCAAAATTGAAGGGCTGCATTTGAATATTAAACAATTCAAAACCCCAAATATTTTTAACGCTTTTGTCTATAAATACATTCGCAAATCAAAAGCGCAAAGGTCTTATGAGTATGGAAATATATTAACTCAAAAATCTATTTTAACACCTACCCCGATCGCTTATTTTGAAGCCTCATCATGGTTTGGTCTCAAACAAAGTTATTATGTCAGTCAGCATGTAGCCTATGATTTTGATTTTAGAGTATTGATTCATGATTTAAAGTTTCCAAACAGAGTTGAAATTTTAAAACAGTTTACAGCTTTCACGTTTAAACTACACGAACAACATGTTAATTTTCTAGACCATTCTCCAGGGAATACACTCATTGTAAAAACAGATGTTGCTCAATACGATTTTTATTTAATCGATTTGAATCGCATGCGTTTTGAGACGATGAGTTTTAAAAAACGAATGCATAATTTTAGACGCCTCTGGTTGTCTAAGGCGATGATACAAATCATGTCTAAAGAGTATGCGGTATTAAGCGAAACTCCGCTAACGGAAATTCAGAGCGGAATGCTTCATTATAGCCGTCAGTTTCAGAAAAAAATAGATGCAAAAAAGCTAAAACGAAGCGGTCGAAAAATGGTATTTAAATCTACGGATTAAACCGCAACATTATGCGTTCTTAAAGCGTCATTTAAAGATGTTTTTTTGTTGGTGCTTTCTTTTCGTTTTCCAATAATCAAAGCACAAGGAACATTGTAGTTTCCAGAAGGGAATTCTTTTACATAACTCCCAGGAATGACCACTGAACGTGCAGGTACCAGTCCTTTATATTCAACGGGTTTATCTCCAGTTACATCAATGATTTTTGTACTCATAGTCAAGACAACTCCGGCACCTAATACAGCTTCCGTTTCCACCCGAACCCCTTCTACAACAATGCAGCGCGAACCAATAAAGGCGTTATCTTCAATAATTACGGGAGCCGCTTGAAGCGGTTCCAACACACCGCCAATACCAACGCCGCCAGAAAGGTGTACGTTTTTACCAATTTGTGCGCAACTTCCTACAGTAGCCCATGTGTCAACCATGGTGCCTTCATCCACGTAAGCTCCAATATTCACATAGCTTGGCATCAAAATAGTCCCTTTGGAAATATAAGCGCCATGACGCGCCACTGCATGTGGCACTACACGAATGCCTTTTTCGGCATAGCCTGTTTTTAATGGAATTTTATCATGAAACTCAAACGGTCCAACCTCAATAGTTTCCATCGTTTGGATAGGGAAATACATCACCACTGCTTTTTTGACCCACTCATTCACCTGCCAACCATCTGTTGTGGGCTCAGCAACTCTAAGTTCTCCTTTATCTAATAAATCAACGATTTTTCTAATCGCATTTTTTGTAGTATTTTCGTTTAAAAGTGTTCGGTTTTCCCAAGCAGTTTCTATAAGTAATCGTAAGCTGTCCATTGTATCAGTTTTTTGCAAATATAAGATTATTAATAAATTAATAAATAAATAAATGTGACTCATTCGTAAAAGCAGGGTCAAACCTATGTAAAGTCCTGAATTCATTAAAGTTAAACAATCCCCATTGTCTATGAAATCTCCTACTGTTTCTGTAATTATTAGTACTTACAACCAACCAAAATGGTTATCCAAAACGCTTTTAGGGTATCAATACCAGACCTTTGATTCTTTTGAAATTGTTATTGCAGACGATGGTTCTGACGAACGCACAAAAACAGTTATTGAGCAGTTTCAAACACAAACAGCCCTACGTATTATTCATGTTTGGCATGAAGATCAGGGGTTTCAAAAAACAACAATTCTAAACAAGGCCATTCTTGCCTCTAATTCAGACTATCTCATATTTACTGATGGAGATTGCATCCCTCGAAATGATTTTGTAGCAGTGCATTATCAAAAAAGAGCTCCAAATGCTTTCTTATCGGGAGGCTATTTTAAACTTCCTAAAACAATTTCAGATTTAATAACAGAGTCAGATATAGAGGCACAAGCGTGTTTTGATCCAAAATGGCTTTTATACCTTGGTCTTAAAAAAACTTTTAAGCTAAACAAATTGTGTTCTAAAGGTCGTAAAGAATTGTTGTTAAACAAATACACGGTCACAAAAGCAACCTGGAACGGGATGAATTCCTCTGCTTGGAAACAAGATATTATGGCGGTTAACGGTTTGATTCCCGAATGCAATATGGGGGAGAGGATCGCGAATTTGGGGAACGTTTAGTGAATTACAAAGTCAAAGGTAAACAAATCAGATACAGTGCTATTTGTCTGCATTTATTTCATTTAAGAGGCTATAAAAACGAAGCGGCTATCATTGCTAATCTGAACATCAGGGCTCAAACTAAAAAGGAAAAAATTATACAAACACCTTTTGGAATCAGTCAACTCTAAAGAGGTTATCAAGCTTTTAAATTGTATTTTTGCCCTTTATGGGACGATTATTAGCAATTGATTATGGAAGTAAACGCTGTGGCATCGCTGTCACTGACGAAATGCAAATTATTGCTTCGGGTTTGACTACGGAGGAGACCAAAAAACTCATACCCTTTTTAAAAACTTATTGTAAGGACGAATCGGTGGATTTATTTTTAATAGGCTTGCCAAAACAAATGAATAACGAACTCTCTGAGAGTGAGCCTTTAATCTTGAAATTTATTAAAATTTTAAAAAAAGAAATTCCTCATATCCCTATTGAACGTGTGGATGAACGTTTTACTTCTAAGATGGCATTTCAAACCATGATTGACAGTGGTCTCAAAAAAAAACAACGTCAAAACAAGGCACTCGTCGATGAAATTAGTGCGACTCTTATTCTCCAATCCTATCTTCATAATAAATAATTATAGAAGTATTATTTTATAATCCCAAAAATCGTATTTTTGAGCCCTTATATTTAGTAGTATGATTTTACCAATTGTGGCTTATGGAGATCCAGTTCTTAAAAAAAGAGGAACTGAAATTTCTAAAGACTATCCAAAATTAGAGCAAGTTATTGCCAATATGTACGAGTCTATGTACGGCGCTTTTGGCGTTGGCTTAGCCGCACCACAGGTTGGACTTTCAATACGTTTGTTTTTAGTGGACACCACTCCTTTTGCAGACGATGAAAGCTATTCACCTGAAGAGCAAGCGGAATTAAAAGCCTTTAAACGCACCTTTATAAATGCCAAAATACTTGAAGAATCAGGTGAAGAATGGGATTTTAACGAAGGCTGTTTAAGTATTCCCAACGTGCGCGAAGACGTGTCTAGATGTCCAAAAATAAAAGTTGAATATCAAGATGAAGATTTTAAAACACATGTTGAAGAATTCGATGGATTAATTGCGAGAGTCATTCAGCACGAATACGATCATATCGAAGGTATTCTGTTTACAGATAAAGTTTCTACCTTAAAAAAACGCTTATTAAAAGGGAAGTTAACCAATATTTCTAAGGGAAAAACCAGTGTTGATTACCGCATGCGATTTCCAAATATTTCAAAAAAACGATCTTAAATCAATAATAAATTCAATCAATGGAATTAGATAAAATTTTAGCCATTTCTAAAAAGCCCGGCTTATACAAATTAATTACCCAATCTCGTGGCGGGTTTATCGCAGAATCTCTGCTCGATCAAAAACGAATTTCGGTCAGCATCAGCAGCAATGTGAGTTTACTAAGTGAAATTGCGATTTATACACTTAATGAAGAATTGCCATTAAAAGAAGTGTTGTCAAAGATTTTTGACAAAGAGAAAGGTGCTGAAACAAGCACCAGTCCAAAAGCCTCTAAAGACGATTTAGAAGCGTATTTCTTCTCCGTACTCCCTGATTACGATGAAGACCGCGTCTATCCGAGTGATATCAAAAAGATTTTAAATTGGTACAATTTATTAAACAAACACCAGCTCCTCGATTTTAAAACCGAAGCTTCTAGTTCAGAAGAAGAAGAATAAAAAAAAGCAGCTTTTAAGCTGCTTTTTTTAACACCCTATTTTAGAATGTTAGCACACTTAACAAAAGAATTCAGTTACAATTGGAAGTTAGCCTACCCAGTCATTATGGGCATGCTCGGACATACCTTTGTTGGATTTGTAGATAACATTATGGTTGGGCAATTGGGTTCGGCAGAACTGGCAGCGGTCTCTCTTGGAAATAGTTTTTTCTTTGTAGCAATGTCTTTGGGAATTGGATTTTCTACAGCAATCACACCATTGGTTGCAGAAGCAGATTCTGAAAATGATTTCAAAAAAGGAAAGTCGGCTTTTAAACATGGCTTGTTTCTATGCATCGTTTTGAGTCTGTTGTTATATGGCATGATTTTATTGGCAAAACCGTTGATGTATTTCATGAAACAACCTGAAGAAGTGGTGGTTTTAGCAATGCCTTATTTGAATATTGTTGCGATCTCTTTAATCCCCCTCATTATTTTTCAAGGGTTTAAACAATTTAGCGATGGTCTGTCTCTAACCAAACACGCCATGTATGCCACTATTTTTGCCAATATTTTAAATGTTGGTTTTAATTATTTATTGATTTTCGGAAAGTTTGGATTTCCAGAAATGGGCATCGTTGGTGCTGGTATTGGCACCTTGATTTCTCGAGTTGCCATGATAGTATTGATCTGGATTTTACTTAAGAACAATAAAAAAGCAAAGGCATTTGTAACCCACATAAAACTATTTGTTTTGGATAACTCCATGCTCAAAAAAATCATGAACCTTGGATTGCCAAGTGCCATGCAAATGTTATTTGAAGTCGCTATTTTCACAGCGGCTATCTGGTTGAGTGGTGCATTGGGCAAAAATGCGCAAGCAGCCAACCAAATTGCATTG
>Ga0209712_10001347_pt1 | contig 20976 bp, 18 predicted proteins | sample ArcOceMetagenome_FD_187443 | JGI IMG/M metagenome (GOLD analysis project Ga0209712, IMG submission 187443) | Marine eukaryotic phytoplankton communities from Arctic Ocean - Arctic Ocean - Greenland ARC118M Metagenome (SPAdes) (version 2) | ecosystem: Environmental > Aquatic > Marine > Oceanic...
GTCGCTTCGAGGAAATTTTCAGTTTTATAATCAGGCATTTTTAGCCAATACAAACCGCGCACATATTCACGCCAGCCTAAAACCTGACGAATAAAGCCTTCAACAGCATTTAGCGGGGCATCACCATTTCGGTATGCGTTCTCAGCTTGTTCAATCACTTCTTTGGGCGTTAATAGCCCGCAGTTTAAGTAAAAACCTATATGTGAGTGATACATCCAAGGTTCGCCTTGCACCATAGCGTCTTGGTAATCGCCAAAATGAATTAAGCGCTGGGCAACAAATTCATCTAAAACAACCAATGCTTGTTCTCGATTGACGGCAAAGTGAAAATTACCCAGTTCCCCAAAATGGTCACTAAAATTATCTGCTACTAATTGCAACACGTCTTGAGTAATGGAGTCAGGTTCGAACTTTGTGGGTAATGGCGGAGACATGCCTTTGGGTAATGCTTTACGGTTTGAACTGTCAAAATTCCATTTATCGCCTACTGGTTTGTCACCATCCATCAAAAAGTGCCATTTTTTACGCATTTCTCTATAGAAAAATTCCATACGTAATTGCTTGCGGTCCTCTGCCCAAGTGGCGAATTCATCAAGGCTTGATAAAAAGCGATCATCTTGGCAGATTTCAACAGGTATATTTAACTTGTCTTGCCAACTTTTCATTTCTGCTAGTACACGATATTCTCCGGGGTGAGTCAGTACTATTTTATTGATATTTTTTTGTTTGCACAGCTGTTCAACTTCGCCAAATAAACTGCCTTGATTGTGTTGGTCGTCATAACGGGTGTAATGAAGGTTATATCCCTGAGATATTAATTCTTGGGCAAAGTGACGCATAGCTGAGAACAAAAAAGCTATTTTCTTTTGGTGATGTTTAACGTAACTAGCTTCCTGACGCACTTCGGCGATTAATATCCAGTCGTTGTCTAAGTCGCAATGTTGAAGACTGGCCAAAGAATGGCTCAGTTGGTCAGCAAGTATTAGTCTGAGAGTAGCCATTTTAAACTGTCTCTTCATCTGGTTGTTGTTTCGATTGTGCTAGCGCATCAAGAGCCCGCTGCCGTGATATTTTTAAATCAACTAAAGGTTTAGGATAGTTATCACCTAGTTTAATACCCGCATAGTCTAAAATATTTTGTGGAGCATCCCACGGGTTGTGAATGAATTTGTCAGGTATCTTGCTAAGTTCTGGACAATAACGTTTTACGTAATGCCCTTGGGGGTCAAAGCGTTGCCCCTGAGTAACGGGGTTAAAAATCCTAAAGTAGGGTGCAGCATCGGCTCCTGTGCCCGCTATCCATTGCCAGCTTGCGCTATTGGCGGCTAGATCTGCATCTAATAAACAATCCCAGAACCAACGCTCGCCTTTGCGCCAATCAATTAATAAGTTTTTCACTAAGAATGAGCCCACCACCATACGTAAGCGGTTATGCATGGTGCCGGTTTGCCAGAGTTCACGCATACCTGCATCAACGATTGGAATGCCTGTTTGACCTAGCTGCCAGGCTTTGAGTGAATTGTCATCAGTGCGCCATGGGAAATGCTCAAACTTAGGGCTGAAGTTCTTTTGTGGAATGTGCGGGAAATGGAATAATAAAGAATGTGAAAATTCCCGCCATCCTAATTCACTTAAATAACAATCTAAGCCTACATCTTCAATATTGCCATTTAAAGAGTCAATGGCCGCATACCAAATTTGATTAGGTGATATTTCACCAAAATGTAAATGCGGTGATAACTTGGAGGTAGCGCCTAGGTCGGGGATATCTCGCTTGTTTTTGTATTCTTTGGCCCCGTCTGGCAAAAAGTTACTAAGGTGTTTTGATGCACCTTGTTCGCCTGGGCTCCACATTTCGTTGATTGTGGTGTGCCAATTTATATCTGGCATTAACTCGAGGGAATTCACACCGTTATCTAAATTAGGGATATATTCAATTTTTAGATTTTCAGGCGCTTCTACGGGCATTCTTGGAGCAGCTTTAGACAGACAACCGCGACGATAATAGGGAGTGAAGACTTTGTAAGGTGTGTCGTCTTTCTTTAGTACTTGCCAAGGTTCCCACAACAAATGGCTATTAAAACTTTTTACATCTACCCCCGCTTCTATTAGTGCATGTTTAAGTAGGGTGTCTCGTTTTATTTGCCACGGTTCGTAAGTTCGGTTCCATACGACGCTTTTGATGTCATGTTTTTGAATCAAATCAATTAAAATCTTGCTTGCATCACCCTTTGTACAGTGAAGCTGGCCATTTAGTGAATCATTTAATGAAATAAGTGACTTGTTCAGCCACCACTTACTGGCACCACCAGGTATAAAATGTTCGGGGCAATCAGTGTCAACGATGTACAGTGGGATAACAGTTCCGCGCTCACTAGCGTAGGCAAGTGCTGGATTATCTCGTAAACGTAGGTCTCTACGAAACCAAACTAAAGTCGATGCGGTGATAAAAGTCACTCCGGTGTTGTATATGGTTGATATATACTGATGATAAACATTTCTAGATCGTACTATTATCACTTTTTTTTTAATAAGTGAACCCAATGTTGAATTCATTCGTAAGCGTGAACATGAAAAAAACTATACAAAATTATAATGTTGAAGACACATCGCGAATAATCGAAATGGCCTGGGAGGATAGAACGCCTTTTGAAGCTATAGAGGGATTATTTGGCATCAACTCTAATCAGCTCATAGACCTAATGCGCAGCGAACTTAAAATTGGATCCTTCAAAGTATGGCGAAAACGTATGCGAGGCAGACAAACTAAACATCTTAGTTTACGGCCTGAAGGTATTTTACGGGGTTATTGCAAGACACAATATAAACATAGCCGTGGTAAATAATGTTGATTGTTATTGGCTGCGCTTTACACTAGCAAAACTGTCTACCCATACAAAGTATTCATTGTTTACTTTATGCTGATACAAGATGTCATCCTACACCTGTTAAATACCCTTGAAGCGAAAGGTTTTAAAACCTTAGTGCATTTCGAGCTGGAAGGCGTGTGCGAGTTACGTAACAATCAGCAAAGGCTCGATTATTTAGGGATCAATCAGAAACTTGCACTGTTGGGCATAGACGGTGAGTTAAAGTCTGAGTATTGGAAAAATCAATGGGAATTTGTATCATTATTTAATGGTCAGTCGCCATTAAAGGAAGCTCAAAATTTAGCTCATGCTATGCGGGTTTTACCCACAATAATGTGCCAACATGGTGCCGAAAAAGTCATGATGGTGCCCGTTGCTTGGGGAGCTGATAAAGGTAGGTATATACATGGTTCTGGTGCGATTTTTTCACTGGATACTAGGTCTGTTCATATTCCAAATGCGATTCAAATGAATGTCAGCGTTGAAAACCAACAGGGCGAAAATCTATTTGCTCAAAAAGGGTTAGGTGAATGGATCCAGTATGAGTTGTTGGTCAATAGTTACGCTTGTTGCCTTTTATTCTTACCCGAAGAAGACGCCTTTAAACGTTTAGCGTTACGCCAAGACTATGGTTTAGACGCTGAACTTAGTTCACCGGTTGTGCTATCTGGTGGGCATCAAGGTAGTATTGCCTTGTACAAAGAAATAGGTAAACACAATCAGGTGATGGGTTTGGAGCCGCTATTTTTTGCATCCGACAATTCAGTGTTGCATTACGCTGGTGATTGGCGAAAAACTGCGCGAGTAGAGCATAGAATTGGTGCAACCAGTAAAAACTATGATCCTTATTTGAATATGTTGTTTATTCTTATTAATGTACTTGAAGGTATCTCAAAGTGGCAAGTTGCAGAAACGGCCCCAAAATTTGAAGATAAAGCTTTACCCGTGTCTTTGTTTGATGAACACAATAAGCAAAATGGGCAAGAAAAGTTAGGTGCGCTGTCTTTATTTAAAAATGATAACTGGTTTGCAAATAAAATAGATTATTACTGCATAGACATGCCCAATATAGATGTGATGGATTTGGGTGAAAAGATTAAAGAAATGATGCTCAGTAAATACCAACGAACGGTTATTACGTAAATTAATAAAAGTTGAATTAACAACATTAAAGTTGGTTCAGATAGATACAAGATATTAGGAAAGCACCTTTTGCTTAAACAAAAATTAATTATATTAGACAAGCCTCCGCTCTTAACCGGCAGTGATGTTGAAAACAAACGCGCCGAGCTTAAAGCTTACTTTGAGCAAACGTGGGAGCTGTATGAATCGCTTTTTTCGTTAATTAATAATGACGAAGCTTATGTGTTGCGTCCAGAGCCGCTGCGTCACCCACTTATTTTTTATTATGGACATACGGCCGTTTTTTACGTGAATAAATTATTGCTTGGCAAATTTATTCAAAATCGAGTCGATAAGCAAATCGAGTCTGTGTGTGCGGTGGGTGTAGACGAAATGTCCTGGGACGATTTATCCCCGGGCAATTATCAATGGCCAAGTGTTGAAGCTGTCTCTGAATATCGCGATAAAGTGAAAGTAACTGTATTGGATTTAATTGATAATATGTCACTGGCGCTACCTATCTCACAAGATTCCTTAGCTTGGGTGATCCTCATGGGCTGTGAACATGAGCGTATTCACATTGAAACTTCGTCGGTGATCATACGTATGCTCGACACTGATTACCTAACGTCTTCTAATGTATGGCAAGGTTGTTCAGATTTAGGCAAAGCACCAAAAAATTCTTTATTGAGCGTTGCAGGCCAATCTTTAGTGCTAGGCAAACCAGATTCCAACGAAACTTATGGTTGGGACAACGAATACGGGCAACTACCGATTAACGTGAGTGATTTTTCTGCCTCCTTATATCTAGTGTCTAACCAAGAATTCATGGAATTTGTCGACGCAGGTGGTTATCAAACACCAAACTATTGGACAGAAGAAGGTCAAAGTTGGCTAGACTTTACTAAAAGTGTCATGCCACGTTTTTGGCGGCGTAAAAATGGTCAATATTGGCAACGAAATCTTATCGAAGAAATCCCTCTGCCTCTTAATTGGCCGGTCGAAGTTAATTATTTAGAGTCCAAGGCCTTTTGTAATTGGAAAGACAATACCAGTGATGATTTTGTACGTCTGCCCACTGAAGCTGAATGGCAAGTGTTGCGCGACCATCTAGATACAGATCTAGCCTATTGGGCTAAGGCGCCTGGTAACATTAATTTGGAACATTTTGCTTCATCATGCCCAGTCGATAAGTTCAAGCAGACTGAATTTTATGATGTGATTGGTAATGTATGGCAGTGGACTGAAAGCCCTATAGACGGTTACGAAGGGTTTAAGGTTCATCCATTATACGATGATTTTTCAACGCCTACTTTTGATGGTCAGCATAATCTGATTAAGGGGGGCAGCTGGATGTCTACCGGTAATGAAGCCACTCGTGATTCTCGCTACGCGTTTCGTCGCCATTTTCATCAACATGCTGGCTTTCGTTACATTTCAAGTAAACAGGTAGAAGTCCCAATTACTGCCGTAACACAGTGTGAGATGCAAATAGACATTGGCCGTTTATTACACCATCACTTTGGTGTCAGTAGTTACCAAGCTGACCATGACTTACAGCAACTTCTTAACCTAGTGAAACCCTATCTAACATCGACTAGCAAAGTCCTAGATTTGGGGTGTGGTGTTGGGCGTTTAGCTTTTGAATTAGCTAAAATCAGCGGACATGTTGATGGTATAGATTTTACAGCAAGACATATTCAACATTGCCTTAGTTTAAAAGAACAAGGGCAATTACGATATGCCATGCCTACCCAAGGCGAAATTTTCGATTTTCATGAGGTTACCCTGAATAACCTAGGATTTGAGCAATCACCAGAAAATCTGCACTTTGCACAAGGCGATGGACTTAACCTAAAACCACAGTTTAGCGATTACGACTTGGCAATCTGTTATCGAGTTATTGAATACAATTATCATCCTCAAACATTATTACAACAACTTAGCCAAAGGATAAAAGCTGGCGGATTAGTGGTATTGGGCAGCAGTTATGCTTGGGATGTATCTATTACCGACATGGCACATTGGATCGGTGGTTTTAAACAAAATGGTGAAAACCTCAGCAGTGAAGCACATTTGTTTGAAATTATGTCTTCAGAGTTTGACCTGCTGCAAGAGACACAAGTCACTAGCAAGTTTGAATTAGATCAACGCACTAGCCAAACCGCCAACAACCATATTACTATCTGGCGCAAACGAGTCTAAATTACTGGATAGTTGCTTTGAGCAAGAAATATGTTGTTGCGGGTGCGGGTATTGGTGGTTTGTGTGCAGCGTTGGCGTTGGCTAAACGTGGTGTCGAGATAGCTGTTTACGAAAAATCTTCACTACTTACTGAAGTTGGGGCAGGTTTACAACTGAGTCCCAACGCCTTACATGTATTACAATCTCTCGGTATCGCCGACCAGGTTAAAGCGAAAGCTTTTAGTCCACAGTCAGCAGTGATGCGTCATTATCAAACGGGAAAAACTTATTTTTGTGTACCTTTAGGTGGTGCAGCCACAAAAAAATATGGGGCGGATTACCTGCATATTCACCGTGCTGATTTACTGACCGTTCTTCATGATGCCTGTGAAAAAATGGGGGTGAATATTCACCTAGGCCAAGCTATTCAAGGTTATCAGCACGCTTCCCAAAATCTCACTATCCAATTTGAAAATGGCGAAAGCTTAGATGCAGACTTGTTAATAGGTGCAGATGGCATAAAGTCAAAAGTGCAAGCGTGTATGTTAGGTCAAACTTCAGCTGAGTTTACTGGACAAGTCGCCTGGAGAGGGGTGGTTGCAGCAAGTAAACTTCCCAAAGGATTAATCAAGCCTAATGCTAATTTATGGGTAGGGCCGGGTAAACATTTTGTTTGTTATTATATACGTGGCGGCGATTTAATTAATTTTGTAGCCGTACAGGAACGCAGGGATTGGCAAAAAGAATCATGGCATGAACCAGGTAATGTCAACCAACTGAGAGAAACCTTTAATGGTTGGCATCCAGAAGTCACAGAATTATTAGCTGCTGCAGAGTCTTGTTTTCTTTGGGCTTTGTTTGACAGAGAACCTCTAAACCAATGGACAGATAACAAGGTTGCCCTTTTAGGCGATGCATGCCATCCCATGTTGCCATTTTTAGCCCAAGGTGCGGCTATGGCGATTGAAGACAGCTATGTTTTGGCACATTGTTTGGCGAGTGACAGCCATACTCAAAATGCGTTACAAACCTACCAAAATATACGCTTACCCCGAACACGTCAAATTCAACTTAATGCCCGTAAAAATGCAGGTTTGTATCATATGAGCTCACCCATTGAGCAGGTCAAGTTAGCGGTATTGTCGGGACTATCGACTATTGGCTTAAGTGATGCCGTGGCAGCTAACAAGCTTGACTCTATCTATGCCTACAATATTGTTAAGCAGTTAAGCAGTTAAGCAGTTAAGCAGTTAAGCAGTTAAGCAGTTAAGCAGTTAAGCAGGTAAACTCGACTGTGATTAATGCACCTCGAAAACTCAGAGATACACCAAGCATTTGACCATTACCCACCTCAAATCAAACTGGCCCTATTCACTATTCGGCAATGATTTTTTTTCTTACTAAAAGCTCAGATGAAATTGGCAAGATCAAAGAACACCTAAAATGCTGAGCTATCTTTGATAGTAATAAGTCAATCCAAAGTAATATGATAAAGCCGTTTTGCTTTTTAGCTATCAGTTATCACAGCAGCAAAAATAACGGGATACTTCGATTCATTCCATTAAAGTGACTAATGCACAAAAAAATACTGGATAAAAAGAGCATTAGTGGTTATTAAATTTGTTTAAGTTACAGCCGCTCGTTGAATTGTTATTTTGTCATAGCACGTTAAAAATAGAGCGTTAAAAATAACAGTGATGAATCACTATAAATCACTGTTATAAAAAAATCCTAAAATGGTTTTTTTTCTAAAAATATCATTAGTTTCAGCTGTTTGGAGCGATCATGATAGCCATTTCTGCATCATTCAACTATTATATTTTGAGCGATTTATTTGAAATCTAAGCTCCACACTTTGTGGTGTGTGGCGTCAGTTAAGCGCGACAGATTTCACCAAATTTTAAGGAAACAAATATGTCGACTGAAGACTTAAACGATTTACGCATGTCTGAAGCTGTGCGTCCACTTTACCTTGCTGTAAAGAAGCACATTGAAGAGAATGTTATTCCGATCCAAGATGAATTTTATTCAATTGGTGAAACACTGGCTGACCGTTGGAGTTATTCTGAACGTCAAATGGAATTGCTAGAAGGCGCAAAAAATAAAGCAAAAGAGTTAGGCCTTTGGAATTTTTTCTTGCCTGATGCTGAAACAGGTGAAGGTTTATCCAATTTGGATTACGCATATATTGCGGTTGAACTTGGTAAAGCACCTTTAGCGTCTGAAACATTAAATTGTTCTGCTCCTGACACCGGCAACATGGAAGTATTAGAGCGAGTGGGTACACCCGAGCAAAAAGCACAATGGTTGGCACCCCTCCTTAGAGGTGAAATACGCTCTTGCTTTGGGATGACTGAACCCAATGTTGCATCTTCTGACGCAAAAAATATATCAACTTCGGCTGTTGAAGATGGAGATGACTGGGTCATCAATGGGGAAAAGTTTTATATTTCTGGTGCCGGTGACCCTCGCTGTAAGATTATGATTTGCATGGTTAAAAGCAGCCCTGATGCCCCAACACATAAACAACAATCACAAATTCTAGTGCCATTAGATGCACCGGGTGTCACCATCGTAGGTCCAATGCATGTATTTGGTCATGACGACGCACCTCACGGTCATATGCACATAAAGCTTGAAAACGTGCGAGTACCAAAAACCAACATGTTGTTAGGTGAAGGCCGTGGTTTTGAAATTTCTCAAGTACGTTTGGGTCCTGGTCGCATTCACCATTGCATGCGTTCAATTGGCCAAGCTGAAAAAGCATTGCAGCTTGCACTTGAGCGATCCACTTCACGTGAAGCTTTTGGTAAAAAGTTATATCAACTTGGCAAGAATATTGAAGTCATCTCGAAAATGCGTATCGACATTGAAGCCATGCGTATGATGGTATTAAAAGCAGCTAAAGCCATGGATGTATTGGGTAACCAAGAAGCGCGTATATGGATCCACATGATCAAAGCGATGATCCCAGAGCGAGTGTGTGAAATCATCGATCAATCCATGCAACTTCATGGTGCCACGGGTATCTCACAATGGTCACCGCTTTCTGCCATGTATGCAGGTCAGCGCACCTTACGTTTTGCTGATGGCCCAGATGAGGTTCATCACATGGTTGTTGGCCGTAATGAAGTACGTGAGTTTGAGCGTAATAAAAGCTAAGTACTCTATTTTTCTGAAGCTTTTTTTGAATGAGTAAATAAGTAATAAGGGCTGGTGCAATCTGGCCCTTTTTGTATCCAATATCGTTTTTAGGATTTTTGCCAAGGAGAGCATTATGAGTAAATATAGTATTGCAAAACAGTGTATGGCTGCAGCCTTAACTGCAGCAAAAGTGGAAAAAATTAACGACAGCGCAGTACTAGAAGCAACGATCATCACTTTAATCGCAGAAATGACAAAAACCGCAGGAGCCATTCGTACTGCAGAAGTCATAGATTATGAGCTGCGTAATATCTCCGGTGGACTGGATAAGGATTTCCTGCGATCTAGATAGAACATCATTCGATGGAATTATTCAGATGAATTATGTCAACACCCATTATCATGCACTTAAATTTTTGACGTCATGAATAATAGTAAATATAAGTATCTGGTTAATGTATTTGACTTTGATAGGTTGAAATAAAATCCATGGTGTATGTTACCTAATGAGCTAGAGTAACAAGCCATAGGTTGCTGCAAGAAATATACTTTGCCATTGTGCCTCTACTTTTTGAACTTAAGTATCTGTCGGTGTGCGAGTTTACACAAAGCGTAAATAGCATCGCCTAGCACTCACTTTCTCGAATTTGGGCTTGCCTTAATCAATAAGCCTGACTTTCGTCACATGCTCAATATTACGAATAGCTTCAATCACATCGCCACTTTTCATTTGCTCTACATCGAGTATGTTATAAGCCAAATTGCCACGGCTTTTGTTCATCATATCGAGTACATTCACGTTGTGATCTGCCAGCACAGATAACACGCTGCCTAATACTTTTGGGACGTTTCTGTTGGCAAAAATGATGCGTTGCCCTTCGCATCTTGCCATGCTCACTTCGGGGAAGTTAATTGAGTTTTTGATATTACCATTTTCTAGGTAATCCATAATTTGATCGGCAGCCATGATAGCGCAGTTTTCTTCGGCTTCGGCAGTGGATGCACCTATATGTGGCATGGATATTATATCGCTTCGACCATAAAAAATAGGCTCTGGGAAGTCACACACGTAACCTCTCAATTGGCCACTATCAAGTGCTTTGACTATGGCTTGTGGATCGACGATAGACTCACGGGCAAAGTTGACTAATACCATGCCAGATTTAGCTTGTGCGAGTGCATCTTGATTGATCATATGGTGAGTGGGCTTTATAGCAGGCACATGCAAACTGACATAATCACAACGGGTGAGAAGGGCGTACATACTTTCAGCTTTTTGTACGTTGCTAGATAAACGCCATGCAGCCTCAATCGACAGCGCAGGGTCAAACCCTACTACATTCATCCCAAGGGCTAGTGCCATGTCGGCAACTAATGAGCCTATTGCACCTAAGCCTATAATGCCTAAGGTTTTACCTTTGAGTTCGTTACCTGCAAATTGTGTCTTTTGTATCTCTAGGGTTTTGTGTAACTCACCTGCATCATGCATATCGTGCAAGGTAGCAACATGGTCAATACCTGATTTTATACCCCGAGAGCCTAAAAGTAGTCCAGCGAGTACTAATTCTTTTACCGCATTAGCATTGGCGCCAGGGGTATTAAATACTACTATGCCTTTTTTACTGTAGTCTTCAACGGGAACATTGTTTACGCCTGCACCAGCCCTTGCGACAGTCAGAACTGAGTCTGCCAGAGTTTCATTATGCAATTTATGACTGCGCAGTAACACAGCATCTGGGTGCCCAATATCCGATGCCACTTCGTATTTTTCACGACTAAAACGTTCTAGCCCTTTGACCGAAATTTGATTAAAGGTTTTGATTTTATACATATTGGTCCCTCATTATTGGAGGCTCAAATTGAGGTTCTAGTCTATTAAAGAATTTGCTTTTTAACGCTGTGGTAAGCCCATTCAAGCCAAGGCATTAGGGCTTTTAGATTACTATTTTCGATGGTGGCACCACACCAAATTCGCAAGCCCGCTGGCGCATCTCGATAGGCACCAATGTCGTAAGCGACCTGATGTTCTTCTAATAATTTAATGACTGATTTGACTTGTTTGGGAGTTAAGTCGAAGGTCAAACATACACTTGTATTCGAGCGTATGTTGCTGTCTTTTGCTAAAAAATCAACCCAATCATGTTGTTCAACAAAGGATTCTACTGTGGTTAAATTTTGATCGGCAATAGCAATAGTTGCAGCTACGCCACCTATTGATTCAACCCAGTTTAAGGCGTCTAGATAATCCACCACACACAGCATAGAAGGAGTGTTGATCGTTGCGCCGCTAAATAAATCTTCAATCAATTTTCCAGCTTTGGTCATGCGGAAAATTTTAGGTAATGGGCGTGGTGGTGCATAACTTTCAAGACGCTCGACTGCACGAGGGCTAAGAATTAACATACCATGTCCACCTTCACCACCTAATACTTTTTGCCAGCTGTAGGTGACGACATCAAGTTTATTCCAGTCCATTTTTTGCGCAAACACTGCTGAGGTGGCGTCGCAAAAGGTTAACCCCTTACGATTAGAGTCAATCCAGTCTGCATTGGGCACTTTTGCTCCAGACGTGGTGCCATTCCATGTAAACACAACGTCGTGTTCACAGTTCACTTCTGCAAAATCAGGTAATTGACCATATTCTGCGCTTAACACTCGGGTGTTTTCCAATTTTAACTGTTTGATGATATCTGTGGCCCAGCCTTGTCCAAAAGATTCCCAGTACAAGACATCTACTGGTCGCTCACCAAGCATCGACCACATGGCCATTTCCATCGCGCCAGTATCGGAAGCAGGTACAACAGCAACACGGTAACCTTCAGGCAAGCCCAAAATTTTAGCCGTATCTAAGCAGGCACTTTTAAGCGCTTGTTTACCGATAGGTGCTCGATGAGAACGACCCAATACGGATAAATCGAGTTTGCTGACATCGTAACCGGGGCGTTTGGCACAAGGACCCGAAGAGAAATTAGGGTTAGCAGGTTTAAGGTTCGGATACATGATTTCCTCGAACGAAAGGTATGTGAATATAAAAGATATTGAGAATACAAGTGATTCAAACGTATCACCAATATTCAAGTAACATGAACTATACCTATCGTATTATATGAATATTGAATACACCACGATCTTAGGTGTTTACACAAATTTATACACCTACAAAAATATAACTACGTTTTTTTTAATATCATAATGATGCTTTTTCATAATAGATTAACGCTTAAACAATAGCGTGGATAATCGTATGGGAGTCGCCGGAGATACTAATTGAACCGTCATCAAGGTCGATTGTTTAAACCTTTCTTATTGCCTTATCTTGTATCTATATCGACAACATAGGGTTAATGGTTTTCGCTTTAGCAATAACGGCTTTAATTTATCACAACCTAAGAAAGGTTAACTACTCACCCACTAATACACAATAGCGGCAATAAATAGATACCCTACCTTAGACAACCAAACTTAATAAGGTGATGTTTGTTAAAAGATGCGTCTCGTAGCGACTCACCCGACACATTTGGCACAGTGTAGACGTATTTTTTATATCTCAGATACTGCACATATATTCATGTCACTCTCGTTTACTACACTAATAAACATCACATTAATCGGCATAAAATTTATGTTGGAATTTTAATGTTTTTTGCTCAAGCCCATCGTTGATGTTAATAGATATACGGTATTGCTCTAAGTCACTAAAAGGCAGTACGGCCAGATAATAGATTGCTTTACCTTCTTTAACCTGTTTAAACGTCAGCTTTTTAATCACACCAATTAAGTTTTTAGCTTCGCCAGTTAAGATCACCGATTGTGCTGACTTGTCTTTCCTGTCTAACACTGAAATATTAATTAGCGCATTAAATCTGCTACGTACTATGCCATATTGTTTAGCCACCTCAGGCGATAAAAAAGTAGTGTTCAAGGCTATATAATGGACGTCCCAGTTACCTAACACTTGCTTTTGTTCTGCGTGTGCTTGAGAAAAAAACATCAGCACTACTACGAATGTAATACTCAATAAGTAAGGGTAAACAACCTTCAAATTAAAAAATGCCAAATAAATCACCTAATAGTTTTTGAATAAACAATAACAGAACGATCACGACCATCATCGACAAGTCTAATCCGCCCATCTCAGGCATTCTTCTACGAATAGGTGCCAGCATTGGTTCAGTGAGTTGACTTAATACTAATTCCATTGGGTTGTTGCCTTGACTTACCCAGCTCATAATGGCGCGCATAATAAGCACATACATCACCAATGTCAGAATTTCTTTAATAACGATAACAAATGATAGGATGACCACAGACATGATGTTGAGACCTGATCCTCCCAACACTACGTTAAGGGTGACAATCTTTAATCCCGCAACTATCAGCGCGAGTACAAAGGTCGCGGTATCTAAACGACCAATCGAGGGTAATATCCTACGCATTGGAGCCACGATTGGTTGGGTGGCTTTAACCACAAACTGGCTGAACGGATTGTAAAAGTCGGCTCTGGCAAATTGTAACCATAGGCGCAGCAGCACCACCATTAAATAAATGTTAAAAACAAAATCAATTAAAAACTGAACTGAACTCATATTCTGGATTTTCCTCGGTATTTATCTAAGTTGTGTGTTCTAAAATTGCTCAGCCATTTCTTTCGCCCGTTTGACCGCAGCTTGCATGGCGATGGAAACTACTTGTTCTAAACCTTGTTGTTGAAACGATTCTATAGCCTTGGCAGTGGTGCCACCTTTAGAAGTAACTTGGGTGCGCAACTCGCTTAATTCAAGGTGAGAATTGTGACAAACCATTTCAGCAGCGCCTAACATGGCTTGCTGAACCATTAACCGAGCAGTAGCATGGTCAAATCCTTGCCGTTCTGTTTCTGTCTGCATGGCCTCTAAAAATAAGTAAAAGTATGCCGGGCTGCTGCCTGCCGCTGCAATCACACCGTCTATCATCGACTCTTTTTCAACCCAAGCAATTTCACCCACTTGGCTCATTAAGTCAGCGGCATATTTTTTATCAATTTTATCAATGTTAACATCTGCAAATAGGCCAGTCATTCCCTTGCCTAAAGAGCTAGGTGTATTGGGCATAGTCCGAATAATAGGGAATGATCCGCCAAGCATGTCCTGAAGCCTTGAGGTTGTGATGCCGGCCGCAATTGATACAAAAAGTTTATCACTTAAGTTCTGTTCCAGTGCGAGCTTGGCACATACCTGCTCCATAAGTTGGGGCTTTACTGCAAGCACAATAACATCGGCTGCATCTAACGCCTCGTTATTTTCCTGGGTAACATTAATTTTAAAATCAAACTGCAGAGCTAACAGCTTGCCCATCGATGGATTACTTGCCGTTATCAAATCTGCTGGGTAAGCGTTGTTAACTAAGCCGCTAATGATGCTCCTAGTCATATTACCTGCGCCGATAAACGCTATTTTTCTGTGTTGCATGATTGTCCTTTATTTATTACGCAAGCCAAAAATGGCTGAACCTACTCTGACCATAGTGCTACCATTATTAATGGCATTTTGGATATCTCCTGACATGCCCATAGACAATGTATCAACTGATGGGTATTGCTTTTTTAGATTGTCAAATAATGCCGCCATGTGATTAAAGCTGACTGTTTGTTCGGTCTGAGATTGATTAGCTTTAGGAATAGTCATTAGCCCGCGCAATCTTAGATTAGGTAGCTCATTAATGGCTTTGGCAAAGTCATGTAGTTCGTTTACGCCTATACCCGCTTTATTTTTATCGTCATCAATATTCACCTGGATACACACGTTTAATGTTTTATGGGGTATTGTTTGGTCGTTTAGCCTCTTAGCTATTTTGAGTCGGTCGACTGCTTGCACCCAATCAAAGTTTTCAGCCACCAAGCGGGTCTTATTCGATTGTATCGGCCCAATGAAATACCATTCAATATCAGCGAGAGATTGTAGCATTTGTATTTTTTCTACGCCTTCTTGTACGTAGTTTTCACCAAACAAACGTTGTCCCGCTTCATACGCTTGCACGATATCAGATACGGGTTTGGTTTTACTCACCGCTAGCAATTTCACCGAATTTAATGGACGATGTGCATCTAAGGTAGATTGCTCGATGGTTATTTGTACGCTTTTGAGTCGTTCTGCTATGGTTTCCATATTGCAACATGATATACGGAGAATATTGCTTGGATATTACCGAACTTTTAGCCTTTAGTGTAAAAAATAAAGCTTCTGATTTACATCTTTCTGCCGGATTGCCACCAATCATACGTGTTGACGGTGAAATGCGAAAACTAAATATACCTGCACTCGAGCATAAAGAAGTGCATGCTTTGATTTTTGAAATCATGAACGATAAACAGCGTAAAGAATATGAAGAGAACCTCGAAGCTGATTTTTCCTTTGAGGTAAAAGGCTTGTCACGCTTTAGGGTGAATGCTTTCATGCAAAATCGTGGTGCGGCGGCAGTATTAAGAACTATCCCAAGTGAAATTTTAAGTCTAGATGACTTAGGCGCGCCGCAAATTTTTAAAGAAATTATCAATCAGCCCACGGGCATTATACTTGTGACTGGCGCAACAGGTTCGGGTAAAAGTACCACTTTAGCGGCCATGGTCGATCATATTAACTCGACTAAACGAGAGCATATTTTAACGATTGAAGACCCCATCGAATTTGTTCATGAAAATAAACTTTGTGTGCTCAATCAGCGCGAAGTACATAGAGATACTCACAGCTTCAACAATGCGCTACGCTCTGCGTTACGAGAAGATCCTGATATTATTTTGGTGGGTGAATTACGAGATTTAGAAACTATCCGCTTGGCCATTTCAGCCGCCGAAACAGGACATTTAGTGTTTGGCACATTACACACCAATTCAGCGCCTAAAACGATTGATAGATTAATTGACGTTTTTCCTGCTGCAGAAAAATCGATGATACGTTCTATGTTGTCTGAGTCCCTTCGAGCTGTTATTTCTCAAACATTATTGAAAAAAGTGGGCGGCGGGAGAGTGGCGGCTCATGAGATTATGCTGGGTATACCGGCAATTAGAAACCTCATCCGCGAGGATAAAGTGCCTCAAATGTATTCGGTTATTCAAACCGGTCAATCTCATGGGATGCAGACTATGGATCAATGTCTGCAGAAGTTAGTAGCACAAGGCCTTATTACTGTCCAAGATGCTGCAGCAAAATCTATCGATAAAAAACCAACTTCCAGTTTTGGGTATTAATTATGGAGCTCACGCCTTATTTAGAAGAGATGCAAGGTTTAGGTGCATCAGATTTATTTGTCACTGTTGGCTTTCCAGTTAGTGCAAAAGTAAACGGACAAATGACTCCTCTAGGCGGCAGTAATTTAAGTGAAGAAGACGCTTTAGCTTTAGTGCATGATGCCATGAGTGACAAACAGAAAATCGAGTTTGAACAAACGAAAGAATGTAACTTTGCTATCGCTCGCGATGAGATTGGGCGTTTTCGTTGCAGTGCTTTTTGGCAAAGAGATATGGCTGGTATGGTAGTGAGGCGTATTGTCACACAAATCCCTCAAGTTTCAGACCTAGGTTTACCTGAAGTATTAAAAGACGTCATTATGTCAAAGCGAGGTTTGTTATTATTCGTGGGTGCTACCGGTACGGGTAAGTCGACCTCTTTAGCTGCATTGATGGGTCATAGAAATCAACATTCTAGAGGTCATATTCTGACTATTGAAGACCCTATAGAATTTGTGCACGAGCATGCCAATTGTGTGGTTACCCAACGAGAAGTAGGTATCGATACAAAGTCCTTTGACGACGCATTAAAAAGTTCATTGCGCCAGGCGCCTGATGTCATCATGATTGGTGAAATACGTTCCATGGAAACCATGGAATACGCCATGTCTTTTGCTGATACCGGCCATCTGTGTGTAGCTACGATGCACGCTAATAATGCCAATCAAGCGATTGAACGAATTATGCATTTGGCGCCACCGGATCAACATGAAAAGTTACGCTTTGATTTAAGTTTAAATATGCGCGCCATTATTGCTCAACAATTAGTCCCCACGTCCGATGGTAAAGGCCGAGTGGCAGCTATCGAAATATTGCTTAACTCTCCTTTAGTCACAGACCTTATTCAGCGCAATGAAATTGGTGGTTTAAAAGAAGCGATGAAGAAAGGCAAGGAAATTGGCATGCAAAGTTTTGATATGGCCTTATATGATTTATATAAAACGGGCAAAATTTCCTTAGAACATGCTATCCATCATGCTGACTCACCAAACGATTTACGTCTTATGATCAAGCTAGATTCAGATGAGGGCAATCAACTTGGTTCGTTGTCTAATGTTTCTATTGATATGAATTAAGGACATTTTTGAAGAAAGTTTACAGTCATCACGACCGCTTTATGGTCTTTCAAATTAAACAATTGCTTGATGAACAAGGCATTCCTTGTTTTGTGAAAAATGAATTTGCAATAGGTGCTATGGGCGAGTTATCACCTATGGACGTGTTGCCTGAAATCTGGATAAACGATTCACAATGGTTGCCAAAGGCCCAGCAGTTTATAATAGACTTTGAAAATCAACCACTATACTCACCTCCTTGGATATGCAGTCAATGCCATGAGCAAAATGGCGCTAATTTTGAACTGTGTTGGCAATGTGGCGATGATAGGATTGTACAAAATCAAACCTTTTACTCATGAGTAACCTAAACTGTTATGTCGCTAAATAATTCTGACTCTCTTCAGATAGAAAACTTTGTTGAAGCCATGTGGTTAGAAAAGGGATTAAGTGAAAATACCCTAAGTGCTTATCGATCTGATTTAAACAAATTCGCACTTTATCTTGCCCGAGAAAGTGAGGTGGGCATGCCAATGCAATTGATAGATTTTGAAAAAGATGTATTGAATCAATATCTAGCCACGCGATATGACAGTGGGTTATCTGAGCGCAGCACTTCACGCTTTTTAAGTAGTTTACGTAGTTTATGCCAATATATGCTGCGACAAAAAATCCGCAATGATGATCCAGTAAGCCTAATGCAAAACCCCAAACTCCCCCAGTCACTTCCTAAAACGTTGACTGAGTCGCAAGTTATCGACTTATTAAATGCGCCTAAAACCGACGATCCTATTCAACTTCGTGATAAAGCCATGTTAGAGGTATTGTATGCCACAGGTCTAAGGGTGACAGAGTTGGTGAGCTTAAAATTAGATCAATTGAGTATTCAACAAGGTGTGGTAAGAGTCACAGGTAAAGGTAATAAAGATAGACTGGTGCCGCTAGGCGAAGAAGCACTTGAGTGGGTTTCTACTTTTCTAAAGCAAGGAAGAGCTGTGTTACTTAAATCCAAAAGTGACATTATTTTCCCAAGCAAACGTGGTGTGGCTATGACCCGTCAAACCTTTTGGCATCGGATTAAGTTGTACAGTAAGATTGCTAATATTCAAACCGACTTATCACCGCATACTTTGCGTCATGCCTTTGCTACTCATTTACTCAACCATGGAGCAGACTTACGAGTTGTACAGATGTTGTTGGGGCATAGTGACTTATCGACTACGCAAATCTATACTCATGTAGCGACTGAGCGGTTGCAGAAGCTGGTTGCGGAGCATCATCCGCGGGGATAATGAGTAAACATCAGGTTAATAAACCTATTGATTGTTATGGATACTTAAATGACGTTGGTTTACATCTTGGGTTCAGCTAAACTAACCCCACTATATATTTGAAATTATTTCCTTTGTTGAGGGTCATATTACTAATGCAATTATTTGGAAAACTTATGAAAACGTGGATAAAAATCGGCGCTGTTTTTAGCGGATTAATGATAACCCTTAGTTTTAATCTGTCTGCTGCAGACAAAATGTCAAATTTTGAACAAGTAAAAGCCAAACTTCAAGCGGGTCTTGGTCTGCAAATAAGCTCGATTGGCGATGCGCCAGTAACTGGCCTGTTGCAAATAATGACAGAGAAGGGATTGTTTTATACTAGCCAAGATGGCAAATATTTGCTGCAAGCACGTATTTATGATGTTGAGGAGGGGATGCGTAATATAACCGAAGAAGCACTTGGAAGTGTGCGTCTAGGTGGTTTGGCAAAATTCAACGATGCGGTTATCGAATACAAAGCTGATAACGAAAAGTATGTGGTCAATGTCTTTACTGATATCACCTGCGGTTATTGCCGGAAACTTCATGGTGAGATGGCACAATATAACGACTTAGGTATTACCGTCCGTTATCTCGCTTTCCCTAGAGGTGGTATTAATACTAACTCATACAATGATATGGTTTCCGTTTGGTGCGCGGATGATAAACAAGTAGCTATGGATAATGCTAAAGCTGGTGGCACCGTGGCAACTAAAAACTGTGAAACGAAAGTCGCCGAACAATACGCTTTTGGTCAGAAAATTGGCGTAAACGGTACACCTAATATCATTATGCCTGATGGTTCAGTTATTCCGGGTTATCAACCGCCTAAGCAACTTGAACAAGCGCTGAAAGCACTGCTTTGATTGTTTATATTACGTCATTATCAAGCCTGTATTTTTAAGACTACAGGCTTTTTTGTTTTCACTTCTGCAATGGGTAAATATTTAAGTGCACATCAGCCGTAGACCTCAAAAAAATAGCCAACACCTTCCTGAACAATTGCATCCAAGATTAAAACAAATATATGCCGATAGAGGTGTGGATGACGCTGCACAGCTGAATCGCAGTGCAAAAGCATTGTTGCATTATGACCAATTGCAAGGTGTTGAAAAAGCGGTTAGTTTGTTAGTTAACGCTTTAGCCAGCAACAAAAAAATTATCATTGTAGGTGACTTTGATGCCGACGGTGCCACAAGTACTGCATTAAGTATGATGTCTTTGTGGATGATGGGGTCAACCAATCATGATTATTTAGTGCCGAATCGTTTTGATTTTGGGTATGGCTTAAGCCCAGAAATAGTAGAAGTCGCGGCTCAGCAACAAGCAGAAGTGATCATGACAGTTGACAATGGGATTGCTTGTTTTGCTGGTGTTGAAAAAGCCAAATCTTTGGGTATAACTGTCATTGTGACTGACCACCATTTAGCAGCTGAATCATTGCCTATTGCTGATGCAATAGTCAATCCAAACCAACCTGGTTGTGGGTTTTTGTCTAAAAACTTAGCAGGTGTTGGTGTCGCATTTTATTTAATGTTGGCCCTGCGAGCAGAGCTGAAAGCCAATGGTTGGTTTGAACAACAAGGTTTACCAGTGCCTAACTTAGCCACATTATTAGATTTGGTAGCACTTGGCACTGTAGCTGATGTTGTTCCGTTAGACGACAACAATAGAATACTGGTACACCAAGGTTTACAGCGTATTCGTAGCGACAAATGTCGGCCGGGTATACAGGCGATAATTGACGTGGCGGGTAAACAGAGAAGTCGTTTAGTTGCCTCTGATTTGGGTTTTGTAGTCGGTCCACGACTTAATGCTGCTGGGCGCTTAGACGATATGTCGTTGGGAATAGAATGTTTGATGACTGACAATCCTGCACGTGCGAGGCAAATTGCCGTAAAGTTAGATAGCTTAAATCGTGAGAGACGCGAAATTGAAGGCTCGATGCAGCAAGAAGCAGTTAAAGCTTTAGAGGGGTTAGATCTTGAAGAAAGCGCATTACCTTTTGGTTTAGTGCTGTATCAAGC
>Ga0209712_10001349_pt1 | contig 20968 bp, 15 predicted proteins | sample ArcOceMetagenome_FD_187443 | JGI IMG/M metagenome (GOLD analysis project Ga0209712, IMG submission 187443) | Marine eukaryotic phytoplankton communities from Arctic Ocean - Arctic Ocean - Greenland ARC118M Metagenome (SPAdes) (version 2) | ecosystem: Environmental > Aquatic > Marine > Oceanic...
ATGGCTTAACACCGACTTGATTGTTAAAAAACAACTGGCAAAATTAACAATCGATGCGGAATTAGCACGTCCATGGCGAAGCTACCTAACATTACAACTTTGGAGTATGGCGTGACTGAAAACAATCGTTTTATTGAATATTTGGATACCCAGTTTGGCATATTAGAAGTGTGTGCCAACCAGGATGGCATAGTATCAATAGGCTTTGTGCAACAGAAATGCAAATATGTAAGTAAGTGTTTACATACAAAACAGGCACTTACACAATTAACCGAATATTTTGCAGGAAAAAGAACTCAGTTTAATTTGAACTTAAATGCAAAAGGTACTAATTTTCAGCAACAAGTTTGGAGACAGCTCACTACTATCGAATATGGACAAACCTGTAGTTATGCAGATATCGCAAAAGGTATACACAACCCAAAAGCAGTGAGAGCTGTAGGCGCAGCCAATGGACGTAACCCTTTGGCTATTGTTGTTCCTTGTCACCGTGTTATCGGTAGTAATGGCAAGTTAACAGGTTATGCTTGGGGGACATCAATCAAAGCAGGTCTATTGGCGTTAGAAAAAACGGTTGTCTAATCAAACTCTCTGTGTACTTTAATCAGAATCTATTCACCGCATTCTCACCATGTTTCTACCATCACGGTTGACCAAATGCCCCGTAGATAACTTCTGATATAATGTATGACGTGGCGGTAAAAGACACACCGAAACGACCTGTTATTTGGACAGATGTAGTGCAAGTAGTGATGGCCATAGTTGCCAAATTTTTGCATTATTTCTGAGATAATTTACCCGCTTCGTGAGAACCAGTGCCGGGCAGCACTGCTCTTAATTTATCTAATCTGTTTTCATCAGCTCATGCCATAGGGCATGTTTGCATACATTATTTGAGAAATGTCTACAGAATTCGAAAAATGTCTACAGAGTAATCTGTCAACGTACTTTATTTTTGATCATGATTAAAAGCTATCAGGTGTATTCATATTAGAATATACGTTAACCAAATGTTATTACTGACAGTAGATTAGCAAGTCAGTAGAATATGAAAATACCAAAGGTGTCGCATCAACGGACAACAGACATCTCACTTTTAAAGGAAATTGTATGACTTTTTCAGTAGTAGTTTTAGCCGCAGGCAAAGGCACAAGAATGAAATCTTCTTTGCCCAAGGTATTGCACCCCATTGCTGGCAAACCCATGGTTCAACATATCATTGATACAGTCAATAAATTGGGTGCCACCAACATACACCTAGTATATGGCCACGGCCGAGAACAGTTACAAAATAAACTCAGTCACAATGATTTGTCTTGGTGCCTTCAAGATCAACAATTAGGAACCGGCCATGCAGTGCAACAAGCCACAGCACATATTCAAGATAATGAAGACGTGCTTATATTGGTAGGCGATGCACCGCTGATTAAAGAGTCAACACTAAAGCAACTCATAGCAGTTAAAAAACATGCCGACTTGGCTTTGCTTACGGTAGAACTAGAAGACCCGACTGGCATGGGCCGCATAATCAGGCAGGGAGAACAAGTCACCGCCATTGTTGAACACAAAGATGCTTCCCAGCAACAACGTCAAATCAAAGAAACCAACACCGGTATGATGATTATGGGAGGCAAAGATCTAAAACGTTGGTTGTCTGCCCTAAACAACCATAATGCTCAGGGCGAATTCTATTTAACTGATGTGATTGAAATAGCCGCCAAAGAGGGTAAATCTATCCATGCTTCACAGCCCAGTTCTGCAATTGAAGTAGAAGGGATCAACAATAGAGTGCAACTTGCTTCAATCGAACGAGCTTACCAAGCGGAACAAGCGCAAGTATTAATGATGCAAGGTGTATCATTATTAGATCCAGCACGCTTCGACTTAAGAGGTGAATTAGAGGTTGGCCAAGATATAACAATAGATGTAAATGTCATCGTCGAAGGTAAAGTCAAAATTGGTTCAAACGTCACTATAGGTGCTAATTGTATTTTAATAGACAGCATCATCGAAGATAACGCGACTATTCACGCCAATTCAATATTAGAACAAGCCACTGTAGGCCAGTACTGTAGTGTTGGCCCCTATGCTCGACTTCGCCCAGGCTCAGTATTAAAGGAAAAAGCCCGTGTAGGCAACTTTGTTGAAATGAAAAAAACTGTCTTAGGCAAGGGCTCTAAGGCTAATCATCTTACCTACCTTGGTGATACCGTGGTAGGCGAAGGTGCCAACATTGGCGCCGGTACTATTACCTGTAATTACGATGGTGTGAATAAATTCAAAACTATTATTGGTGATGGCGCTTTTATAGGCTCAAATAGTGCGCTGGTGGCTCCCGCCATTATAGGTGTGAATGCAACAGTGGGAGCTGGCTCTGTTGTGACTAAAGAAGTAAGCGCTAATGAATTAGCCATTGCCAGAGCCAAACAAAGGAATATGAGCAATTGGCAGCGACCAGGCAAAAAGTGATGATACAAAAAACGATATAACTCAAACAGTGGAGATGAAAAACAAGGTTACGATCACCAGCTTATATATTGTGCTATTTATATGCTGCTTTAACACCTAAATAAACACTGAAGTCTTTATTTTTACTTTTTTTTGATAAACTCAACTTGCGTTACGTAAGATTAAAGTTAGAATAAGTTTCAACTCGAAACTTATTCTAACTTTATGCAAAAACGCAATACCCAAAAAAGAAGACGTGCAATCGTCGAGCAGCTCAATCTTACCGGCGAAGTAGCAGTGGATGAATTAGCTAGGTTGTTCTCAACTTCAGAAGTGACCATTCGTAAAGATTTTGTCGAACTTGAGAGCAGTGGGCTGCTGCTAAGAAAGTTTGGTGGCGCTATTTTACTGCCAACCAGTTCCTCTGAACTGTCAGATGAAAAACTATCCCCACACAAAAAATCTATCGCTGGCGCCGCGGCTTCTCTAATTAAAGATCATAATCGTATCATTATTGACAGTGGCAGCACTACAGCAGCATTGTTACCTGAATTAAAACATAAGACAGGTTTGTTGGTAATGACTAACTCACTACAAGTAGCCAGTTATTTATTAGAGCGAGAAAACGAACCCAAAGTGTTAATGACCGGAGGTACATGGGACGCTCAATCCCATTCTTTCCAAGGCAAAATGGCCGAGCTGGTACTGAATGAATATAACTTTGATCAAGCCTTTATTGGTGCGGCAGGCTTAGACCCACTTCAAGGCACCACTACGTTTAACGAATTGACACAATTAAGCCAAACAATGGCCAAGGTATCCAATCAAGTGATTGTTATGGCCGAGTCTGAAAAATTACAAAGAAAAATACCGAATGTAGAGTTGCCATGGAGTGCTATTTCGGTTTTAGTAACTGATGACAAAATATCAGCAGATGTAAAACAACAAATTGAAGAACAAGGCGTAGACGTTATCTGTGCCAAGACAACAGAGATTGGAGCTTAATATGTGTGGGATTGTAGGGGCGATTGCCGAACGTAATGTAGTTGAGATATTATTAGAAGGTTTACGACGCTTAGAATATCGAGGATACGACTCGGCCGGCGTTGCCCTATTAGATAACCAGAGTAATCTCATCCGCACCAGAAGAATAGGCAAAGTAAAAGAACTGGCACAAGCGTTAAAAGAGCAGCCAGTTAAAGGTGGAACGGGGATAGCCCATACTCGCTGGGCCACCCATGGTTCAGTGACCGAAGCCAACGCCCACCCACACTTCTCATCTGAACGTATTGCAGTGGTCCACAATGGTATTATCGAAAACCATCAAACATTACGCCAAGAACTCACTCAAGCCGGTTATGGTTTTAGTTCAGACACTGACACCGAAACCATTGCCCATCAGGTTCACTTAGAACTGGATAAATGCGGTGATTTACTTAAAGCAGTACAAAATGCTGTGACTAAGTTTCATGGTGCCTACGGTACAGTAATCATGGATAAGCAGGATCCACAGCGCATCATTGTAGCCCGCTCTGGTAGCCCATTAGTGATTGGTTTAGGCATAGGCGAGAACTTTATCGCCTCAGACCAAATGGCATTATTGCCTGTTACTCGCCGTTTTATGTTTTTAGAAGAAGGCGATGTGGCCGAAATTTCCCGAACCAGTATTCAGGTTTACGACCAAAGTGGCGCTGTCGTAGAACGAGACATTATTGAGTCAGATGTCGAGCACGATGCCGGGGATAAAGGCGGTTATCGCCATTATATGCTAAAAGAAATTCACGAACAGCCAAGTGTTATCCGTAACACATTACAAGGCCGCTTAAGTGATACCGGTATTAGCCCCAATATATTTGGCCAAGGTGCTGACAAAATATTAGCCGGCATTCAACATGTGCAAATTATCGCATGTGGTACCAGTTACCATTCAGGCATGACGGCACGATACTGGTTAGAACAATATGCCAATGTATCCTGTAATGTTGAAATTGCCTCAGAGTTTCGCTACCGTAAGGCCTTTGTGCATCCTAATAGTTTAATCGTCACTATCTCACAATCCGGTGAAACAGCCGACACACTGGCGGCACTTAGGCTTGCCAAACAACAAGGTTACTCAGCAAGTTTAGCTATCTGTAACGTACCCGGCTCATCTTTAGTTAGGGAATCAGACTTAGCCTTTATGACCCTCGCAGGGGCAGAAATTGGCGTTGCCTCTACCAAGGCATTTACGACTCAGCTGACAGGCTTTTTAATGTTGACCCTAGCGATTGGCCAACACAACAATATGAGTCAAACAGACCATGACGACATTGTGAAAGCCCTGCATAGCCTGCCTGCTAAGTTAGAAGAAACTCTGGCGTTAACCAATGGGATCAAAGAACTGGCTAAAGAATTTGCGGATAAACATCACAGCTTGTTTTTAGGCAGAGGCGATCAATACCCCATAGCGATGGAAGGGGCACTTAAACTCAAAGAGATTTCTTACATCCACGCTGAAGCCTATGCCTCAGGGGAACTTAAACATGGGCCGTTAGCGTTAATCGACGATGAAATGCCCGTTATAGTAGTCGCACCTAATAATGAACTACTCGAAAAACTCAAATCAAACGTTGAAGAAGTCCGTGCCCGTGGCGGCATTATGTATGTTTTTGCTGACAAAGACGCTCACTTTAAAAGTGACGATACGATGCGCGTAATTAATGTGCCTCACTGCGAAGCAGCAATCGCCCCCATAGTGTATACCCTACCCCTACAACTGTTGTCATATTACGTAGCGGTCATCAAAGGCACCGATGTAGATCAGCCCAGAAACTTAGCAAAAAGTGTGACGGTGGAATAATAAAACCCGCGAGGTTAACAGTTGTGTGTGAGCATATTGAATTTTGAAACTCACACAACTGAATTAAATCACTTTTGGTCGTATTTGTGCCAAATACCAGACATAGTTTTACAGTTCAATTAACGATCCAAATTAGCAGATTGCAGACGGTCAGATTTTACCATCTGTTACCCATAATCCCCGCTTATATGAAAATTAATTGCCAATGAGTTGAACGACAATTGATATATCCTAAAGCCGGTGTCATTTCACGTCATTCCCGCACAGGCGGGCCCGTTTAATATCTGCTTTAAAGTCAAGTGGTGGCTACTTTGCAACGCATTGCTTCTATGATGGACGCGCAATTTTTAGATGTCGCTCCAATGCTTGAAGTTGGTAGTATTAAAGACTGTTAATTCCCATAGCGCAATGATATGTTGCGTTGTTGACTTATCTCATAAGTAGTGTTTATTTGTCTTATAATAAGTACCAAAACTGCTTGATTGCATAAGTTTTAAATAATCAATATGCTCGACTTCAATTCATTATTTATTTGTTAATACCCAACTTTACAAGGAATTTACATGAATCGTATTTACCCCTTAATTTTTATATTACTGTCTGTCACTTTCTTATTACCTTTGTCTGTAATCGCTTCTGCCCAAAAGGAAGTCAAGTCAGTGTTAGTGACTGGTGCAAGTACAGGAATTGGTCGTAACTTGGCTGAAACCTTGGCGCGTAATGGTCATCATGTATACGCCGGCGCAAGAAAAGACAAAGACCTTGCTGCACTTAATGCCATAGACAATATCACTGCTGTAAGTTTAGATGTTACTAAACAAGAGGAGGTTGATGCCGTCGTTGCCTTGATCCAAAAAAATAACACAGGACTTTATGCATTGGTTAACAACGCAGGCATTGGCGGTGGTGGTCTTGTTGCCGCTACGTCCATTGAAGATCAAACGATTGTTTACAAAGTTAATGTGGAAGGTGTTTATCGCGTTACCAAAGCATTTGCACCAATGATCCTCGAATCAAAAGGCCGCATTAGTACGACCGGTTCAATTGCAGGTACTATTACAAGAGCTGGGCTTAGTGCTTACAGTGGAAGCAAGCATTGGATTGAAGCATTTACTGATTCACTGGCACAAGAAATGGAGCCACAAGGCGTTTTAGTAAGCGTCATTGAGCCTGGTAATTATCAATCGTTTATTCGTCGCAGCAGCGTGTCGCGTGCGTTCGCAAAAGTAGAAGCCAAGGGTGGCGAAATTACCGAAAACATGCAAAAAATGTATGAGGCTACCACCGCTCTTGAACTGTCATACAAGCAGCCTGATGAAGTTTCCGCTGCCTTTATGCATGCTTTGTTTGATGCCAAACCCCTGCGCCGCTATGTGGTAACACCTAATCAACAAGAGCAGGCCTTTACGATTGGCTCAAAAGTGCAACAGTTAGTAGAGCTTAACCAATGGGGACCCCACAGCTATAGCCGAGACCAACTTGTCGAGATGTTAGACAAAGCAATTGCAGATAAAGGCGAATAAAGGGAGCATAGTTAATTAATTACGGGGTATAGGTAAAATAAAAATACATCTTGCCTCATGTTTTTCTCTATTTTAGATTCTGAATTATCAAGACATATATGGACGCTCCCGATATGTCAACGCAATACCTGTCTCTTCTTGCTGATTTCAGCACGAATTACGTTCTTAATCTTCTTTTTCCGCTAGTCTGTTGTGCTGAAGGCAGTCTAAAAATGGCTTAGTTCTGACATATATTCAGGCTCTTGATTAGCGTTGGTTTTATCAACACTGGCCTCTGATGAACTCCGTACCTTATCGCCTTTAAAATACACCCACACGGATTAGTAATCCTTGTCCTAGTCTGGCTTTGATGAGGTAGGGTAGACCGTTTTCTTCATCATGTTCTGACTAAGCGGGTTGGGTAAAAAGGTGTTATCCCGAGTCTTGCCTTCCACAACACCCACACAGGCTTGTTGCCTTTGTCTCGGACGGAATTGAACAAGGCTGGAATAACGTAAACTGTTTCATGTTACGCGTTGACCTCTAAAGAAGTAGGCATAACGCGATAGTGCTCTTGGCGCGTGAGCAATATCCAGATTAAACGCGCCAAGCGATGCGCTACGGCGACTGCCACTTTATTGAACGGTTTGGTGAGGCGAAGCTTAGTTGCCCATAAAGCTAATGGGTCGGTGCTTTTGGCTGCACGACTGACAAAGGCTCTAGCACCATGTATCAGTTGTTTACGTAAGTAGCGGTCACCGCGCTTGGTGATGCCGCCCATTTTACTGATGTTACCCGAGGCATGTTGTTTGGGCGTCAGCCCTAACCACACGGCAAACTCTTTGGGGCTATTGAATGCTTGCCCTTTGTCTATGGCAGCTAACAATGCTGAAGCATTAATCACACCGATACCAGGAATACTGCTTAATATCTTACCGCTTTCACTGCCATCAACAAATTCGCCTAACTGTTTTTCAATACTTTTTAGGCGTTTAAGTGTGACGTTATACTCACTCAACATGTCTATCACCATATCTTGTAATCGGTGACTATACTGAGGGTTATCTATGACGCTGCTTAATCCACTTAAGAGCGCCTTGTGACCACAAGGAAACACCACACCAAACTCACTTAATAAGCCTCGGGCTTGATTGCTCATCGCAGTTTTGTTTTTGACCAGTCGTTCTCGGATACGATGCAAACAGGAAATTTCCTGCTGGTGCTCAGACTTCACCGGTACAAAACGGATATGCGCACGCTGGCTAGCTTCGGCTATTGCAAAAGCATCGTTATGGTCGTTCTTGTTACCTCGCACAAAAGGCGTGACATGTTGAGCGGGAATAAGCTTGGTATCATGGCCCAACTTAGCCAGTTCCCGTCCCCAGTAATGGGATGAGTAACAGGCTTCCATCACCACCGTTGTTGGAGATTGCTGACGCATAAATTCGAGTAACTCATTGCGCTTTAACTTCTTATTAAACTGCGGCTTTATATGCTCATTCACACCGCATACTTGAAATACATTCTTTGCTAAATCGATAGTAATTGTTTTATATTTCATCTTGGACGTTCCCTATGTAAATAGTCTGGTTAACACTACTATTTTGGCGCATTGACGCCGTATTAGGGAGCGTCCATCTCATCACCCATGATAAATACTCAAAATTCTTAATAATTTTAAAAAACTGATTTTGTTGCTATGCCAATTAACATTACTGGCATTATAGCTAAGGCAAAGTCAAAGCCATCTACCCATGATTTGCGTGTTCCAAAACCAGAGAACTGACCCCGTGGCTTCTGTTTTCGCAAATTGACAAAAAAAAGACAAATTTCTCAAAATAGAAACGCCAGCCCCTCCATATAAATGTGAAAACCCTCGAAACAAGTTAAAATTCGAATGTTTCGAGATGGCACATTAACTGCAGTTACTATCGTAGTTGAAGTCCAACCAGCTAAGTTTGGATATTTCCTATCGAAATAAGGAGTTTATCGCGTGTCATTTACGTATCGCCCCGATATTGATGGGCTTCGCGCCGTTGCAGTTATTCCTGTAATCTTATTTCACGCTGATGTATCAAACTTTACAGGTGGTTATGTTGGTGTAGATATCTTCTTTGTAATATCTGGTTATTTAATAACTAGCGTTCTTATAAAAGACATAAGCCACGGAAAATTTTCTATTCTTACATTCTACGAGCGGCGTATCCGACGCTTATTCCCTGCACTTTTTACAGTATTGATTGTGTCGACCTGTGTCGCATTATGGATTATGTTTCCTTCTGAGCTTGATAAATTTGGGAAAAGTCTATTCTCAGCCACACTGTTCTATTCCAATTATCACTTCATGTTTGATGCGGGTTACTTCACTTCACCTGCGGAGTCCAAACCTCTATTACATATGTGGTCTCTCGCAGTTGAAGAGCAATTTTATATATTATTTCCAGTATATTTGTATCTAGCTTCTCGATTTTTCAAGAATAAAGTTGGTATTGCAACCGTAGCGATCCTGCTTGCTTCGCTCTTGTACAGCATTGTTATTGTTTATACTGCACCAGCTGATGCCTATTATTCGACACCAGCGCGCGCCTGGGAGTTGATGGTTGGGTCTGTTTTGGCAATATACCCAAGAGGACGGAGCCTGACACCGCGAATGGCAAACTTCCTAACCACTATTGGTTTGAGCGCAATTATTTATTCAATCTTATTTTTTACAAAAGAAACACTTTTCCCCGGTCCTATGGCACTTTTCCCAGTCATTGGGTCTGGGTTGATCATTTACGCGGGAGAATCAAAGAAAAATTTAGTTGGTACAATTTTGGCATCAAATTTTTTACGCTACCCCGGTTTAATATCCTACTCTTTGTACCTGTGGCACTGGCCCGTATTGGTGCTCTACAAGATGTATGCCGTTGGCCCTGTATCCGATATTGAGATTGCTATACTTATAGGCGTTATAAGTATACTTTCCTATATATCATGGCGATTTGTTGAGGGCCCATTCAGGACAAGAAAAATATTCCCTAATCAAAAGTCCGCTATTTTTGCAGGTGGCACTGTCATATTTGCCAGCGCGTCAATTGGGGTAATCCTTATTTTAGGTGATGGATTTCCAGCTAGATTTTCAAGTGAGGTCAATCGAGTTTTAGCTGTAAAAGCCGATAACTTAGAATTGTCTAGCTGCGGACTCTTAGATGCGCAGGCTAATCACGGACTAAAAGTTTGTCAACTGGGGGCTGATACGAAAGGTCAGCCAACGTTTGCCGTATGGGGAGATTCTCACGGTGAGGCGATTTTATCGGGCATCAACGAGTCTGCAAAACTATCTAAAATGAAAGGAGTATTCATTGGTCGAGGAGGGTGTTTACCTCTGCTTGGCGTCCATCAAATTATTCCAGAGTATGTGACCTGTGTTGATGCAGCAGATACGTTCTTGCTCTATATGTCAAATCACCCTGAAATAGAGAAAGTCATTCTTATTTCTCGCTGGGCGATTTATGCAATGGGAAAAAGGTTTCGGAATGAAAAAGGGCATACAGTCTACATAAAAGATATGGAAACAGTTTCGCCATCACTGGAAGAAAATAAAAGAGTGTTTGCCCGATCAGTTGAGCGTACGTTCAATAAATTGTCATTACTCGAGAAGAAGATCGTTGTTGTAACACAAGTTCCCGAAACAGAGTGGAGCATCCCTGAAGATACCGCAAGAGCCAAACTTCTAGGCTTAGCGTTAGAGTTTAGACCAAAGGTTATCGATTATTTAGCCCGGCAGGCCTATGTCACCGAGGTAATCAATAAGTATAAGGAAAAGTACGGCTTTGAAATAGTGCAACCACACAAGGAAATATGTTCTGGAGATTATTGCATGGTATATGATGATGGAGTTCCTATTTATCGAGACTCCAATCATATTACAAACGCATATGCTGACAAGTTATCAAAGATATTCGATCCGATTTTTGCAATCCTCTGATTCTCCTATGCTTGGCTTTTGGGAGAGACAGTAAAAGCTCGGTTATAAGCCATAGGAAAAGCCTGCGTGAAGATCTAGATACCCTCTCGTGGCGGCTAACATCAAGAGGGACAATGCCTTAGCGGTTTAGTTAACTCTAAAATCGTGCGATTACAATTAATGGCTAGGCGCATCAATAAGCACTATTTTACAATCTGTCAGCGCGGTGATAGCTTCAGTTTTCACTCTAATTAATTCTCCGCAATCGCCTTAGGTATAGGGAATAAAAGGGAGCAGATCAAAATAAAAAGTTAGTTATATTTGCTTAATTTAGATCTGAGCCAAATTAACCATCCCAATTAACCATCTATGTATCAACCAACACTTGTAGCCACCCCAGCAGTTTGCTCATAAAGCAAAATACTATTGGGATCTTCACACTAACAGAGGTAATGTAGCGAAAATTGTTTATCCAATCGGCACCAGTGCTCGCGACCAGCACCTTTTTCTTAGTCGTTTGAATTTTTATGGTGTCTTGATTTTTCACCGAGTGGTCGAGGTTAACTTTTCTCGACTGAATTTGATGGTGAGCCTAAACATGTTAAGGCTGGAGTGTTGAGTATGACCAATATCGGTCCATATACCGATGCCAATCAGTTTTCTGACCTTTGCACACATCGAGATGCCCTTCGCCCGATTTTTAGTGGTGTCCACAGAGCCGTAAAAACTATTAATGTGCTGAAAAATTGGCGTCACTCAGTGGCAAGACCTGTGAAAGCTCAGCTTGATTACAGCGACTATTAGGATTGAATAAAATATGACACTCACCGATTGGTTATCACTATTCACAATTTGTGTTTTGGGTGCGATATCACCAGGACCTAGCCTGGCTGTGGTATTAAGACACAGTATTCATTCGACCAAACATGGCATAATGGTGGCAGTGAGTCATGGGCTTGGTGTTGGGGTTTATGCGGTATTAACCATCATTGGGCTATCGGGTTTACTGTTAAGTTCGCCGTTGCTATTTAAAGGCTTGGTTTATGGAGGGGCTTTATATTTGTTGTATATGGGGGTAAAAGCGCTCATGTCCAAGGCCAGTCTGTTTAAGGCCGATAGCGTCTCAAAGCAGCCTACCAGTTATTATGCTGCTGCCCGAGATGGTTTTTCCATAGCTTTTTTAAATCCCAAGTTGGCAGTATTTTTTGCCGCATTATTTAGTCAGTTTATCACACCCGAGCGAATGAACTTCAGTAGCGGTGCTTTGATGGCTGGAACCGTGCTGGCTATCGATACCATTTGGTATATTATTGTTGCCGGTTTGGTTCACGGTACCCGTGAGCGTTTTGCATTAGCTGAAAAAGGCCCGCTCATCGACAAAATTGCCGGTGTGGTGTTTATTGCGTTAAGTATTCGGGTAGTGACGCTTTAACATTCTTGTCATCTTTGACTATAGATAATATAAAGCATCATTTTTTTATATTCCTAAGAAAATTTAAGTTGATAACTTTTCGTTTATGACCACACGGTTTTCACATAATACTTGTCTTAGAACAAGCGCTTGCCCTTGCAAGGCAAGGGGTAATGATTTTCAGCTTTCTCATCACAACTTCAGAGGAAATCGAGGGGCACAGTGCTAAAGTTCACGGCTTACTGTGGCCTTAATTTGTTGCTGTAAATCCGCACTAATATAAATCGACAAGGTCGATAAGTCAGCATGACCGGCATTTTTCATCACGACTTGCAAAGGGGTGCCGGCAGCTATCGAGGTAGATATTCCGGTATGGCGCAACGAATGCACGCTGAATTGCCGTAATTCGCCGGCGGCATGTGGCTCTTCAGCCGAAAGCTTAGAGGCGGTTAAATCAAAAATTTCACGTACTATGTTACGAATAGCTTCAATACCCAGCTGAGCATTTAACACGCCCGTATCACGGCCATGAGTGCCAGCCTTATGGCGCACAAACAACGGTATTTTTTCATCGGGCTGAGGCAAATCGCTTAACCCCAGATAACGACGATAGTCCTTTAAACACTGAAGAAGTTCATCTGGACAGGGAATGATACGGCTTTTACCTCCCTTACTACGGGGAATTTTAAACACCCAATTACCGCTTCTATGTTTAAAAAAACTACTCATCAAGGGCGTAAAGCCCGGCCTTGCTGCTATTTCGGACACACGCGGATACAGTAAGTAGAGTAGGGCGAACAACAAACGACTGCGCTGATGTTTATCTGGCTGTTTGTCTGCTAGCTCATTGACAACATCCCATACACTGCGCCACTGCAGCGAACTCAATGCCTTTTCTCCCACTTCAGGATCCGCTACATGAGTATTGTTTACATTTAATCGTCGCAATAAAATCGCAGCAGGATTCTTATCGTGATATTCAACATCATTAAGGAATAAGAAAAAACTACTCAATAGTGAAAGCTGAGCCTTTAAAGTACTCGTTTTACGTATGTATTTACCTAAACCACGATGTACAAAAGGTTGCCACTTAGGATTGGCTTGCAGTAAGGACGTTTGCGCCTCAGTAATAAAAAACGGATAGGACGTGCGGGCAATAAGATGGGCAGGGGGCTGATTACAAAAATCAATAAATTTACGCAAGGCGATACGATCAATCTCAGCTATTGACATACCGCACACAAACCAAGCCCAGTTAAACAACACATTTAATTCACCGCGAATAGACTTAAAGTTATTGGCATTAAAGCGATTCTCAGCCAAATATTCTACTGCCAGTTCATAGCTGTAAGCAGCGTCAGGAATGCTTCTGTCTAGCTCACTGATATGTTGATTGATGTAATCAACGCCTAAATCAAGCTGATTTGAATGGGGAAATAAAGGCATGAAATTTTGGTTCATAGTGATGTTTAAACATGACAGAAGTATATATAAATGATTTTAACTGTGTATTTATCCAGTTGATATAATTTTTGTTTAAATCCTCTAACCCAGTACTCTCTAGCGCACTTATTATATTAATCTTAGCTTTCGGCTTAAGTCCCACAGCATCTGATTGCTTATCATGCCATTTAGTCATTATTTTAGGAATATACCCAAAGCCATTGGATCTGAAGTTAGGCGCTATAAAAACACTGTCACATAAGCTTACTTCTACAAAGTACAATAGGAATGTAGCGGGGAGGTTGTATTATACCTTCTGCCTTCTTAGGCAAAATAATAGAAGCGTACTATGTTCAACCTAAGTAAAGTCAGATTCAAATAACTTAATACTCATAGCTTATTTAAGAGATACCGTTGTATCTAGCTTGCACAATAGATGAGGGTGGATGGTACTGCCGTCACATTGTTGCTGCCATTGTATGTTTAAATTCTGCCTTAACCAATTTTAATGGCTTTTAACAGCGCGCTTACTGACTAATTTGTTGCAAACACTACGTAAATATTTACTTATTTAATAACCGTTATTTAGCCAAAATAATCACAGTAATCCAATTGTAATCTGTTAGTTATATACCCTAAATTTAACTTAGCTGGTTACATATATAGATATATGCGTATAACGCTAATTATACGCATATAAAACAACCTGATTAACTACCTAGACATCCTCGCTGTATTTTGACTATCTGATGGTCTTGAATTGATAAAACATAATCACAGTAACATGCTAATGGATACTATTTCGCAGTGCTAATAACAACATGACTCTTTATTATAAATATGTCGGCGCTCAATGCATGCCGAACCCAAGACGTTATGCCAGACTTGGTATTAGTGTAACTCGATGGTTAAAAAATCAATGTTCAGTCGTTCAATAAAGATAAGAACACAGTCATAAGTTTATGAGCCACTTGGTGCACGTCATGTAGATCAGAAATTCATGTATTTACCTATGCACAATAGCGCAATAGCGCAATAAAGACGTACACATTATTATGTTAAATCAATGACAGACATTAAACATCGATAAGCAGTTTATCAAGCATGATATAAACGGCGTTATGGCTACCATTATGGATGCTCATAGTTTATCCATAACATTATATTATTTACAAGATGGAAAACTGGTAGACAGTTATTTTGGTGAGGTGTCAGCGGCAAACTTACATATGCAAAGACTAAATTCAATAGTAAGGCCTAAATAGCATTGAACACTAAAAAATCACTGGTTATGATTATTCACTTAAGCTGACAATCCTCATAGCCATTTGAGTTGCAGTCAGCTGTAATAGAAATCAGCCACATGTGCATAGATTAAGTGCAACAGCGGTTGCTACTGACAATCATCCATAATTAGCTCAACACAACACTTGGCAATACTTGGCATTAACATGGTGCTGTGTGAATGAAGTAAGCTAACACCATATAGGTCCCAAACGAATTACACAGCGTCCCATGAATGTACTGTCTATCAATACTATTGCATTAGTTGCAGTTTAAACACTCAACCAATTACAAATATACACCCATACTATAGTGTTCCTATAATGTATATTATGTTAAATAGAATATTATGTATAGGATGATTAAAATGTTCTTTTGTTTACGGCTGCTAATTCTTAACTTGTTTGTTTCTTACTTTCTATATTCTTTTTACAAGCCTTACCGTTATTTTCATGTGCTCTAAATATTTTGCAATATCTGTATTGCGCAAAATTTTGCTTAATATCTAGTAGAAAACCTGAGTTTTGAAAGCGATGTGCTTAACTAATAATTGCTAATAATTCAAGTTCAGTCTCTATAATGATGGCTTATTAAAAATCTAACCCAGTTTTAATCTCAAGATTGGAGTCCTGCATATGCTAAATGTATCATGACCAGTTCAGTCCTTCTTCACAACCGTCATTCAATTCGCATTCGGATAAGTACGATTGCAGCAATAGCAAGAATAAAGATGGCGATTGCCTCATACAGAATATTTTCAGGGGCCATATCTTTGCCTTGCAGAACAATTAATCGAGCGAGTGCCGTAATCGCAATAAAAATAGGGTAAACGAACGCCGAGCGTCGGTCCGTGTAAAATACGGCCACCATGCCGATAACCTCCAGATAAAGAAACATCAGCAGTATATCGGCGAGGCTGATCGTCTGCGCAATATAAATAGCGTGGATCTCAAAGGCGACGGCGCCCATGGACATCAAAACAACGATGAAAAGTATTATCCGCTCAATTAGGTGAAAAACACCCAGCACGAAAGACCTTTCAGTTTTTCCCACATCAGGACCTTCAGTCTGATTAATATCATTAACGTTTCTGTCTGAATTTTCGTTTTCGTCATACTTTTTGTTTGAAGCCATACATAAAACTCATTCGTCAATAAAAGAAAATGTGTGTTCGGATCAAGTTGGTCAATCTAGACAAGTGTCGTTATTACCAAGTCAGCAAATGATACAACCAATGTCCCATTTGGCCTTAACCGGTTCAAGTCTCATCAATGTTCCTGGCACACCGCTTATCCCTACCCTTTGCACTATAAATATATTATGAATGTCAGATTAGCATGAAAGTGTATAATTTTTAACCAAATAAAAGCATCAATTTTATCCGATTGTTAAACCTTGGTACATCCCTAGACTACTTAAAATAGAACACAAAAATGCTTTTACCCTGCGATAGCAGAGAAAAGGAACAATAAAATTTCTTTCATAGGTAAGTTTACTCTCATGCCTTTTTAAATACTTTAGCCGAAGCTATGAACAATTCGGCTGTTTTATTCATAGCTATTATTTGTTGAGTTATCATCACCATTACCATCTATTGAAAAATCCTAATAATGCCAACCTTAGCCAAGTAATGTGGAATATCAACGGCGTATACACAGCGCTAGTATCGACTGAAACGCGTCGATAAGCTGCTATTTTGGATACGCTATTAATGGATTTTGGTCAGTCGTAACGAAAAAAATAACAGGATAATAATGCTACCCCCCTTACGCGGGTTATCTTGCTAAGTACTTATTACTGCAAATTCATTTGTTATTGATACTGACTGAAGACCTTTCATTGTGCGTAATCCGGTCGCAGGCATAACGATTTTACTGTGATGTAGTTAGGTTTTAGTGTTGCAAACTGCGGGTAGACCGGGTGTAAGCCCATTCTCATCTTTAGACTACTGAGTACTGAACTAATATGTGTAATATTTTCAACCATGGTCACATAAGATATGGATGTTTTCTGCGTGCTTGATTATTATTTTAACGGATGAATACGAATAACTTTCATATATTTCAATTGTTTGCCGATAAATAGATTGTTACTTATTCTTCTGATCAGTTACTATAAGATTTTCTTTATGTTATCCACGTATTAAGACACTTACTGTAAATTACAATTACATTATCTACATATAATGCTTTCATTTCACTCACTGAAAAAAAATAAGGTTTCAATGCAAATGTACGTTACAAATTTTTATAATTTTGTTTGCAGATTTCTGGCGTATCTCACTGTATCTCCGGTATCAGTAGTGATTACATTCAGGTTGAGATCGTACCAGTCAGCATTTGACTTTATTACTTATAAACAAACTAGATACGGACATTAATTAATATATGATTAATGATAGAGCACGTTCGGTTAAAATAGAAAAGATTAAAAACCTTATTCGGCAGAACAATTACAGAAATTCTGAGAAGACTTATCAGCAATGTTCGGACTATGGTATAAATGTCAACCTCAATGCTTTATCACGGTTCACTGAAAAGCTAGAGCTACTAGACAGGACAGTTCGTACTAGGCGTTTTGAACAGTTACATTTAGAAAAAAATATTTCAATAAGTTCGATGACTTACGAACAAGTCAAACATAGAAAAACAGAAATCACTTTTGAGTTAGGTGATCTCAGGGTTAAAGAAAATAAACTTATGGAAGAACTTAACCAACTTTCAAAAATGCTAGACTCAAAACAATTTAGCTGAGTATAGGTCTATGTGCTTTTGAAAAAAGTGTGTAGCTTGTAAATATTAATAATACCTGCCTGCTTTCACTCATACTTTAACAATCGATGTCCGCCGAGCCAGTCATCCGTCAACAGCATCACTCACTCGTCATTAGACTCAAGATTATCTCCATCTGAGTCAGCCTTGTTTACGCCAAAAAATCGAAGCCAGGGCAGGTAAAACAAGAATAGCGCCCAGCATGTTTACAACAAACATAAAGGTGAGTAAAACCCCCATATCCACTTGAAACTTTAAGGCTGAAAAAACCCAGGTACTCACCCCTACTGCTAACGTTGCGGCCGTAAATAATACCGCACTGCCCCTTTCTATCAGTGCTTCAAAATATGCTTGGCGCACAGCCATACCTGCCTTAAGTTTGTTATTCATGGTAGATAATATATAGATACCGTAATCAACTCCTATGCCTACCCCTAAGGCTATGACGGGTAAAGTAGCAACCGTCAATCCAATATTTAAAAAGGTCATCAACGCTTGAGCCATAACCGACACCACGTATAAAGGGATCACCACTGACAGAGTCGCCCTCAGTGACTTAAAGCTGAATAAACATAATAAAATAACAGCGCCAAATACATAGAGCATCATCGGCTCTTGCGATGCATCAACTGCTTCATTTTGTGCAGCCATGACACCAATAGGCCCAGACGCCAATTTAAATTGTAAACTATCTGTTTGATAGTCCTGTCTCAACGCCTTAACAGCATTAATGACACGGTTAATAGTTTCTGCTTTATGATCCTGCATAAATAAAATTATGGGCATCACCGAACAGTCACCATTAAGCAGACCTGAAGATGTGGGTATACGTGAGATAGATTGTACTAATGTTTGTTGGTTACGGGGTAAAACACGCCACTTAGGATTACCTTCGTTATAACCAGCATTAATCAATTTGGCAACGGATGCCAAACTAACAGCAGACTGCACCCCTTTAATATTTGATACTTTCCACTGCAATTCATCAATGGCATTCATCACTTGATATGAAGTACAGGCTTCAGGAGTTGTTTCTACTAGTATGGATAAATAGTCCACACTGATACCATATTTACTGGTGATCAAAGCAGTATCAAGATTATAACGAGAGTCGCTATGTAATGCAGGTGCTCCAGCATGCATATCGCCAATCTGCATCTTTTGTGCTTGAAACCATGCAAATACAAACAATATAGTGGTGATAACCAAGACTACAGGCGCAACCTTTGGACTGGCGCATGCACTTATTACATGCCAAAATTTTGTGGACCTATAGGTTTTATGACTAAACTTATTCTTGTATTTATCGCCAAGTTTCACATAGGACATGAGCACAGGAAGCAAGACCAGATTGGTCAAAATAATCACCGCTACTCCCATGCTTGCTGTAATAGCAAGCTCACGTATGATGCCAATGTTAATAACCAACAAGGTCATAAAACCTATAGTATCTGATAACAAAGCAATGCCACCTGGTATCAACAAGGTACGAAAAGCCAGCTGTGCTGCAGGTCTGACATCACTGCCAGCAACCACCTGTTTTCCCAGCGCATTAATCATCTGCACCCCATGACTGATACCCATGGCAAATATCAAAAAAGGCACCAATATTGACATCGGATCCAGACCAAACCCTAGGAGGGTCAACAAGCCAAGTTGCCAGATAACCGCAATTATCGAGCACAATAGGGGTAGTAGCGTTAACATCATTGACTTGCAAAAGAAAAACACTAGAACCGCAGTGATAGCGATGGCGATGGCGAAAAACACCAACACACCTTGTGCACCTTTCGCCACATCGCCAATCATTTTGGCGAATCCGATAATATGAATGCTGACCCGTTCGTTTTCAAATTTAACGCGCACTTGTTGTTCAAGCTCTTCGGCGATTTCCAAAGAGTCTAACTTATCCCCAGTAACAGGATCCATTACCAGTAATTGCGCGGTGACCATCGCACATTTAAAATCATCGGACACCAAGCGACCTACAATCCCAGCTTTATTTATATTCTGAGAAACGGTTTGTAAGGCTGCCGCATTACTAGCTTTAAAATCAGCAGGTATTACTGGACCGCCTGCAAATCCCCCTTCAACAATTTCGGTAAATCGAGTAGACGAAGAAAACAAAGATTTAACCAGTGAACGGTCTACACCATTAATAAAAAAAAGCTGATCATGTACCTCTTTTAGGGTATTAAAAAACGGTGCATTGAAAATATCCCCATCCTTATCACACACCGACACTAAGACATTATTTGCCCCACCAAAGTCTTTAGCATGTTTCATATAATTACGCATATATTCGTGTGTCAAGGGGATATTTTTAGTAAAGCCAGCAGCTAATTTAAGCTGTGAAGCTTGAAAAATAAGAAACAGGGTAACGATTAAAAACATAAAAATAACGATCAGTCTGTTTCTAAAAATCAGTGATTCGGTAAAATTGATGAGTGTAGACATGGCCAATTACAAATCCTTGTGTATATATTTAATCCCAACTTCTGTTACCGCAACAACCTGCCCGTCCTTGAAAGTCCCCTTGAGGATTGCTTTTCCATCTTCACTTTGGGCATAGGTTACCTGTGATCCTGAGATATAAACCTGGGCACCATTATTACCTAAAATTATCGAGTTTTTTTCATCAATAGAAATAATGGCGTTAAGAGAAGACGTGCTGCCTGAATTAATCGCATTCCATTGTTGTTCATCGTGGTCCAACTCAAATAAATGACCACGAAGGCCTACAGCAAAAATTCGCCCAGAATCAGTTTTTGCAAAGTCAAAAAACGAACCGTAGTAATTAATATCCATACGCTGCCAGGTAAGACCCATATCATCACTAATGGCCAACAGTCCAGCTTCGCCAGCCAGATATAGTCGTTCCCCGCTTTGTGACACACTATTTAAGTGAGGCAAAATTGAGGCTAATTCCTCTATATAAAACGCTTCGTCCTCTAATCTTATTTCTTCTAAATAGTCGAGATCGTCCTGACTCAAAAATTCTGAATGCATTTCAGATACCCAACTAACACCGCCATCTTGGGTTCTTAGAAAAGTGCCATACGCGCCGATTGTAATACCATGGTGAGCATCAAAAAAATGTACATCCAATAAGGGACGTTCTATTTGTGGGGTGTGATATTGCAATGACCAACTAACACCTGCATCGTTAGTCATCAAAATAGTGGTGTCGTGGCCTACTGCCCAGCCTTTATCTCCATTAAAATCGACAGCAGTCAACGTGGCTAAACTAGGCACTACAACCTGGGACCAATCCTGAGTGTTTTTTGATAATAAAACATGCCCTCTTTCCCCCACAGCAAT
>Ga0209712_10001350_pt1 | contig 20955 bp, 22 predicted proteins | sample ArcOceMetagenome_FD_187443 | JGI IMG/M metagenome (GOLD analysis project Ga0209712, IMG submission 187443) | Marine eukaryotic phytoplankton communities from Arctic Ocean - Arctic Ocean - Greenland ARC118M Metagenome (SPAdes) (version 2) | ecosystem: Environmental > Aquatic > Marine > Oceanic...
CACCCTGCTTATTCCGGGTTTGAATGACTCAAGCGATGAACTCAAGGAAATGTCAGAATGGGTAGTTAGAGAGCTAGGAAATGATGTACCGATGCATTTCAGTGCCTTTCATCCTGACTACAAGATGAATAATATTCCCCCTACCCCACCAGAAACCTTAACCAAAGCCAGAAAAATAGCCATGGATGCCGGAGTGAGATATGCCTATACAGGTAATGTTCACGATAAAGCAGGCGGTAGCACCTTTTGCCATCAGTGCTGCGAAAACTTAATTAGTCGGGATTGGTATAAACTAGGTGAATGGAACTTAAGCTCTCGAGAAAACCATATAGGGACCTGTAACAATTGTGGTACCTCCTGCGCAGGATTTTTTGAGGCAGCACCGGCAACTGGGGCGCTAAACGAAAGAGAGTCGTTTTACGCTAGCACTCGCTCAGGAATAGCCCAGTACTAGGCTAAGTCTAGAACATAGAAGGAGCAATACCTGACCAGCCCCCGTTACTCGGTATTGTTTTTTAAGTGCTCAATAAATTTTGTGGCAGCGACCGAAAGCTGGATCCGTTCCGGGTAAATAATGCCAAACTGCCAGCGAATACGCGGTTCAAGTGGTCGCACTGTTACAAGCCCAGGAGCGAGGTAGCGGCATACATCCGGGTCAACAATCGAAATGCCTGCGCCTGCACCGACCATCAGCCCTACTGCCCGTTGGGTTCGAGCCGCAGCAACCTCCCGGATACTGCCTCCTGCCTGTTTCACCATCTGATTGATTACCTGACGGAACGGATTTCCCCCTGTCAGGCCAATGAACGCAGGCTCACTAATTGCATTGAGTCGGATTTTAGTGTTGTCCGTCAGCGGGTGATCAGGAGGAAGAATGCACACAGCCTCGCGCTCACCCAGTTTAATCTCCGTTAGCCCTTTCTGCCCTGCAGGGATCGTCGAAACAGCCAGGTCGAAGCGCTGGGTCAGCAGGCCCGCCACAAGATCATCCCGGTCAGCGCTATCAAGTTCAATCCGGATCCCGGGGTTAGACGCGATAAAGCGCCCAGCTTGCTCGGCAAGCAGACCTCCGGCATAGACAGGTAATGCTCCAATCCGAAGCTGGCCAGCCTCGCCTTCGCGAATCGCAGTCGCCACACCCTGAACCGAATCTAATCCGAGATAAACCCGCTCCACAGCCTGGTAGAGTCTGCGCCCGTCGGCAGTGGGTTCTAGACCACGCCCCTGGCGCTCAAACAATCGAAATCCGATAGCCAATTCCAAATCACTCAACAGACGGCTCACCGCAGGCTGTGTAATAAACAGGCTTTCGGCTGCAGCGCTCGCGGAGCCTTGCAGCATCGCCGCACGAAAAGCTTCAATCTGACGAGGTTTTATTTTTTTAGAACTAATCATAGGTATAACATTAGGTAATAGAATGAGTGAAAAATACAATTATTAATTATAGCGTTATTGGTCGATAATACTACCAAATCTAAAGTGAAGAGGTAGGACTTTGTCGGAGCTTACGTTAGTAGAAATTTTGTTACCCCTTGTGTTATTCATAGCGGCTTCGGTACAGGCTGCTGGAGGCATGGGGTTCGGATTGATCGCAGGGCCGGTGATGATCGCCACTCTGGGCTCATCCGTGGGTATTCAGGCGGCCGTCATACTTAACCTTTTAGTCGCTTTGGTTGCGTGTATGGTGGGGCGTAACATTCGTTTTGATCTTTTACTACCTATGATTCCCGGGGTATTGATGGGTATGTTGGTCGGGCTGGTCGCATCCCTTATCGTGCCTGAATTGGCGATGAAAACCATACTGTGCCTCACACTGGGGTGGATCTGTCTGCCTGCCAGGCGCACCGGCGAAGAAGTAAAGCTTCATACCCTAAAATTCGCCATGACTTCGGGAGTGATGGGGGGGGCGTTGGCCATTCCCGGCCCCGCTGCAGCCATCTACTTGCGTAGTGTGATCTCAAACACGCAGGCATTTAGAAGTTCTATGATGCCTCTGTTGGTGTTCGTCTATCTGGGTACTGGGGTGGGAATTTTTTTCACCCAGGGTATTGACGCTGCAGCGATAGAGGTTTCGCTAACCAGCGGGCCTGCGGCCATTGCCGGTCTGTTATTTGGTATCCTGGTATCACGCTGGATATCGGACGAAGCACTTAAACGCCTCACTCAGGGGATTTTGATAGCGACCTTTCTAAGCCTGGTTATGACGACTACAAAAGACCTTATTGCACTCGCCACATAAAATGTTTTCCCTGACCTTCACGGTTATCTGCAGGTATCTAAAGGTATAAAGAGGCATCTGTAAGTAACTAAAAGGAAGAGCCCACAGTTTAGGCATGTTCTAAAACTATGGTTCCGATAGAATCATAGAGATGGCAGAATTTGAGCTAAGTCTGCTAGCACTCGCTCAGGAATAGCCCAATATGCAGCGGCGAAACCAGCGAGCAAGCCTGATAAATGACTTTCCCAAGATACCCGTTTATAGCGCTTAAACTTAGGGAATACATTACCAATAAAGCCGCCATATAGCAGTGCGACTATCATCGCCACGGTAATCGCCCAGACAGTTTGTGCGAGCAACCCATAAGTCAGCAAATAGCCAAATTGACCAAATATCAAGCCGCTAGCGCCTACATGTGCGCCTCTAGATGCCAGTAGCCATACTACCAACCGGCCAAGCAGCGATATAAAAATGCTAACCGTAATAAAAGTCTGCCCGCCAAAACTAAGTAGCAAGATACTCAACACCAGCAATGGAAGCGTGTTCGCGAGCAGATGACCAAAACCATTGTGGAGTAAGGGAGCCAGAACAATACCCACCAGACCGGAAGCGGTTCTCGGAACAATACCCCAACGTGAGAGACGCTGACCACAGAGAAAATTTATGACCTGAATACCCCAGAGCAAAGCCAGCAATTACGTGGAAACAGTTGATTAATTGACGAAAAATAGCCGACTTTCACTCCCTTAAGAATATAAAATAGATGTCAATATGGAAAACATGAGGCATCATGTATTTTGATTTTAGGAAAAATGACGTTTTATTTTACCTATACTTGATATAGATTTTGTCAGTCCGGATATAGAAGTCACAATATACATTTTCTTCAATGGGTAAGTTGCGTTCGTAGGCATGGACTATTTCAGCTATATACAACCAATTATCAATCATCACCTCAGCTTTAGATCGAACATAGTGCCCGTCTGTCGCCATATGTTTGGCCTCAAACTTCTCTTTAAATTCCATTGCGGTTGATACGGTATTGGTATCGTTCGGTGAAATAAGTAAGGGTGGATTAGACCCCGTAATATCGTTTATAGAAGTCAGCAGTAAACTAGACTGAGTGATTGTTTCTGGCCACCTAACATAAGGCACACCTGAACGAGAACCTTCACTTTGAATCGCTCCTTGTTTGAGTCCTTGTTCAGTGACGACCCAGCCCTTCAAGCTTCTATTAACCCATCCAAGCTCCGAAAAAGATAATTCAGTTTGTTAGACGATAGACTAAATTCTTTGCCTATTTTAGTGGAGCTAAGCAGCTCAACAGCGATGTCAGGGCTTTGATATGCCGGTAATTGAGTTAAATCAAAATCTTCAGGCCATTTAATCTAATTACCAAGCTTTACAGAGATTTTAATTCTTCCCCCCGTCAGCTTACCCTTAGCAGTTATAGCCCTCTTCTTAAACATAGCAGTGAGCTTTTCCACTTGTACTAGTCGTACTAGTGGAAAATATAATCATTCCATAGCAGTGCGAGCAAATCTCCCTCATTGAACTATTTGGGTGCAGTTAAAAAGCGAATAATTAATCGCCTTCTATAAAAAAACGTATAAAATTTTATCCACGATAAAATAAATTTTAAAACAGATTCAACTGCCTGATGTTCTTCTCTTTACCCCTCAGTTCGTCAGTTGGCTCTAAATATATTTCCAGAGAGCTTCTTCATTAGCATAGCATATCCAATTGTTTCGACTAAATCACTTTATGCTCAAAGCTTATTACCTTAAAAATCGTTTTTTTCACCTCTAGGTATCATTTAAAAATTCTCTCGCTGAGATACTTTTTATTACTTGCATAACGTTGCTAGATACTAACCTTGGCTACACTTAAAGCGCCATATTAATAATTATTTTAATTGCTCTTCAATAGGATTCAACAAATATTTAGTGGCAATTTTCAGGTATCCAAAAAAGTAATCTATTGGTTGATAAATATCATGCATATTTCTCTGAAACATGCATGCGCTGGAACGTATAAAGGGATAAATAGAAACCTATTTACACTATCTAGCAACCCTCAATTAACTAGGCTACGCGGGCTGTAAAAGAGAGTATGTTTTCGGGAAATAGTTTTTGAATGGTACAGAAGTTGCGTAATACCTAGTAAGTCAATGTATCTTATTATAACAAGTTGGCTTAAAAAACAATTCGCTCAAACTTAGTTTTTTGTCGATATTTTAGGTAGTAATTAATAAATTTTATTGGAGGTTTTGGTGAAACAATTTAAACATTTTATTTATCCATTCATTGCTTTTTTGGGCATGACTCATATTCCTATTTCTCATTCAAAAGATTTAAAAAGCTATTTCGAAAACGGAAAGGTTAGTGGGAAGATTCGTGCATATTACAATCAACGCGATTATGACGCCAAGCCCGATGAGGGAGCATTCTCATTCGGTGGTGCTTTACGTGCGCAGACAGCGTCGACGGAATTAGTTAGCTTTGGGGTCGGTTTTTATACAGCACAAGACTTTGGCACCAATGACGACGATCCCGCGAAAGTGAATGGCCGATTAGGTAGCGATATAGGAGTTTTAGGTGAAGCCTACGTAAAGCTTTCTAAATCTGGGCATACATTGACAATCGGACGTCAACTCATTAATACCCCTTTTGCTAATAGTGGTGATGCTTTCATGATTCCGTTCGCGTTTGAAGGCTGGACTTACCAGTTTAAAAGTTCGGAAAAATTAACGTTTGAAGTTGACTACCTCAATGCTATTAAAAACCGAAACAGCGATGAATTTGTCGATGTGGGTGATTGGACATCGGCACGCTTTGGAATTGCTGATGCACAATCGACATCCGGCACTATTAATGTTGGTGCGACTTATAAGGACGATAGCTTTAAGGTTCAGGCTTGGGGAACTCGCTATGCTGAATTTTATGATCAGCTTTATCTACATGGAGATTACGCGTTTAAAGGTAGCGTAAAATTCAAGCCCTTCGTCGGTCTGCAGTATGGCATGCAAAAGGACAGTGGTGATGCTTTGGTTGGTGATGTGACGTCAAGTATTTATGGTGTAAATGTCGGTACAACCATGGGGGCTTTCAAACTAACGCTAGGTCTTAATATAGTTCCTGACGACGAAAGCAGTTACAAAAATGGAGCCTTTTTATCGCCGTATACATTTTCAACCAGCCCGTTATTTACCAATAATATGTTGCAAACTTTCGAAAATGTGGATGCAGGCTCGGCGGGGAAAATCACTTTAAACTATAAACCAAGTGCTCAGATCGCCTTGAAGTTAAGTTTTGCCAACTTTAATTTTGACCAAGTTGTAGATCGGAACGCTTTAGATGCTGACGCGACCTACACCTTTACCAATGATTTAAAAGGTTTGTCACTTCGCTGGCGAATGGAAATTGTTTCCTCTGACACCGCTAGTGTTGAACAGACCAATATGCGTTTTCAAACACAGTATGTTTTTTAAGTCAATGGTAACCCGAAGTACTTTTATTTCATCAACATTGTTTTCTCTAAATACCGAAAGTCGACGTTTGTTGACCTAGACCACTTTTTTTGGCTCGTACTACTTGTACTAGCCAAGAAGGCTGCGTTGCAAGTTAAGAGTTACCATTGTTGGGCAAAGCATTCTGCCGCAGCTCTGGAACAGTGCAAGAAGAGAAATAAAGCAGAATAACCTACATTGTTTATTTTTTGCACTAATGTAAAAACCTCTTATTAAATAGCAATTTACATTTGATAAAAGTTAAATTCAGAATGTTGGCACAATATATGCCAATATAAATCGAGTTGATATGTCATGTTATAACAAGTGGTCAAATACGATATAAACCGTCTTTTAGACTAATTACTTTTAGGAGTAAACAAAAATGAAAAACAACACAATCAAAAACAGTAATAAATCTAGACCAACATTTTTTAAACGCTTACGTTTTACCTGCGCTTTATTGTTATTAGCTTCTTCGGCTGATTTCGCTATGGCAAAAGAGGTAAAAATAGCTATCGGCCACCAAAGTATGTGCACCGATACCTACACTGCTGGCATAGTTGTTAAAGAGCTGGGGTTGCTTGAAAAACACTTACCCACCACAGGAAAATACGCTGATATTGAGTTTGAAGTAAGCTGGAGTGACTACTCATCCGGTGGACCCATTACAAATCAAATGATGGCCAATAAATTGAATTTTGGTGTGATGGGGGATTATCCATTAATTGTCAATGGTGCCAAATTCCAAGAAACAGATTCCTTGCGTACTAAATACATTGCGGGCACAGGATACAACCTTAACGGAACCGGTAATGCGATTGTCGTTCCGGTAGATTCTGATATTTATAGTATTGAGCAGCTAAAAGGGAAAGACGTCTCTGTGCCTGTGGGTAGTGCTGCTTGGGGTATGTTGCTAAAGGCAATGCAAGATAACAATATTTCCCCCGATCAATACGGTCTTAAAAATCAAAGCCCTGCTGTGGGTGCCGCTAACATTGCCGCTGGTAAAATCGATGCTCACGGAGACTTTTGTCCCTGGTCGGAGTTGATGGAGTTTCGTGGTACAGGCCGAAAAATTTACGATGGTAGTGAGACCAAAATTCCCTACATACACGGAGTTGTGGTTCGTGAGGACTTTCTGTCTGAATACCCTGAAGTTGCGGTTTCATTTGTTAAAGCCATCTATGAGGCGGGTGATTGGATCCGTGCTGATCCAGTTCTAGCGGTAGAAATGATGGAAAAATGGACCGGTGTTGAAAAAGAGGTACTTTATATTTATTTCTCTAAGGGTGGGCATTTGACCCTCGACCCCACAATTAAAAACGTATTTGTAGATGCTCTTAGTCAGAACCATGGCGTTCTTAAACGCGAGAAAGCCATACCGCCACTTGATCTTAAAGAGTGGATCACTGAAGACTACCTTAAAACCGCCTACATCCAAATGGGCAAAGATTACGAAGCGGAAAAAGCAATAGTTGTTGAACCAGCTGTTGCTAATGCGGGCTTGCCGATGGAAGTCTGGCACTCTCGCGAAGGCATATCTACATATTCGAGCATTGGTGAATTCCTCAAGGCCGTTAACACATTTAATGACACTGGAGCAAAGCTTAACGCCACTTACGTTTACGACAAAGACACTGGTATGAAGCTGTTTGGAAAAACTGCCTTTTTCGTGAAAAGCAATAAGGGATACACAGCCTTTTTACGTAAGCCTGATGCCGATTCTTATGCGATTAAATCACAGGGAGAGGTCATGAGACTCGATGACGCACTGGTCGCTATAGCATCGCAAAATATTGTAAGTAGATAGCCTTTAACGCACGTCTAAAGAATATATACGTGTAACTTGAACTGTGAATTTTGCCTCGCCGCGCAAATGCTGCGAGGCTAAATCAACACTGAGTATTGATTTATGATAAAAGTACGTGAAAATAACGACCAGACGACGGAATCGTTAAACAAAACGGTCACTTTAAAACAAGTATCATCCAATCCCTTTGTGCCAGAGAAGACTACGCCCTTGGATCCTAGGGAAAGTGAAGCACAAGACGCTGCTCCACCAGAGTTGCAGCCACTCGAAAAGTGGACTCTTAGCGAGACGTGGCGGATGTTACTAATTGGCACGGCATCAGTGATCGGTGGCCTGCTGATTTGGCACTTGGCCACTAAATTCAACTTCAATTTTTATATCAATTTCGAAAATGTGCCTGGTCCTCTTAAAGTGGGGGCTGCCTTTGCAAAGCATCTGCAAGATAGTGAATTTTATATTCACAATCTTGTTAGCTTACGCCGTATTGCAATTGCCTATTCACTGGCGGTGGGTATCGGCATTATTCTGGGGCTTGTGGTGGGCCGTTCTAAAGTAATGCGGGCGGTTGTGCTACCTTACATTGAAATCGTTCGACCAATCCCCGCCGTGGCTTGGATCCCATTAGCTATTTTAATGTGGCCAACCGAGGAATCATCCATTATTTATATCACCTTCCTAGGTGCTCTTTTTCCAATCATCCTTAATACAATTCATGGTGTTGAACAAACCCCTGAAGTATTAACCCGTGCTGCCCAGTCATTAGGAGCCTCTAAACTGCAGGTTTTTTGGCATGTAGTGCTCCCATCGGCGCTGCCTAGCATCGCCGCTGGTCTTGCTATTGGGATGGGTGTTAGTTGGTTCTCTTTGTTGGCCGGTGAAATTATCTCAGGCCAATACGGTATTGGCTACTTCACGTGGAACGCCTATTCATTGATTAATTATCCGGACATTATTGTAGGCATGTTGGTAATTGGTTGTTTGGGTTCGCTGTCTACTTACTTGATTCGCCTTGCACTTAGTCCAGCACTACGCTGGAAAAAGGCACATCATTAGGCAGAATACAATGTCAAAGCGCATCGGTCTAATTGCTCGCACCACCGCAGCTCATTGGTTGTTTGTCCTCATCGTATGTATGGGATTTACTCTAGCGTACTACAGCATACAGTTAGGTGCGATGGTCTTAAAGTTCGATCAGTTGCCCAACTACAGCATGGTATACGACTGGTCAACAAATGTTGCGCGTATCATTGAATCAACCCCGTCTTTAAAGGACACAATGTTGATTATAAAAGATGAATGGGTATTTGAAATGGGGTACATGAGTTATGAATATGGCATGGGTCTTTCACTTTGGAGTCTGTACCTCTCACCCGTAAAAGTGCTGTCTATTATGGGACTGGGTGTGATGTTGGCTGTATTAGTTTTACTGTATCGACTTCGCTCCGATACCGGCGGCAATAACGCTTCTTGCGTCATTGCGGGCGGGGTAGGCGCAACAGCCGCCTCATTCTCATTAATGTCGCTGTCTTGGGTGGTTTGCTGCGCAACACCGACATGGGTGGTGGGGTTATCTATTTTAGGGCTTGGGGCTTCTACGGCATTGTGGTTAGAGCCCATTGGGATTTGGCTGAACGTGTTTGGTTTTGCAGCGCTTGCCCTAATGCTTTGGTTGCTCGCATCCAACCCTCGAAACAGTAAAAATTTTTTAAATAATTGCTAGCCGATTGGCTACCGGTTATCTCGCAAAGTAATTAGATGAGAAAACTTATGAATATGAATTTCAAATTGAGTGAAATAAACAAGCCTGCTACTGCCCACACTCGTTCGAAGAACCGTGGGCACATTGAAATCCAAGATGTGACAATCTGTTTCGGTTCGGGTGCGACGCTCAACCGTGCAGTTGAAAATACAGCCCTAGATATCCTACCGGGACAGTTCGTTTGCATCCTAGGGCCATCGGGTTGCGGAAAATCTACACTACTCAATTCAGTGGCTGGCTATGTTCATCCAACAACGGGTAAGGTACTGGTCGACGGAGAAAAGGTGTTAAAGCCAAGCCCCGATCGAGGCATGGTATTTCAACAATACTCTCTTTTCCCGTGGAAAACAGTCCACCAAAATATCGCCTTTGGCCCACACATTACAGGCCACAGTGCGCGTGAATGTGACTCAATAGCCTCAACATTTTTGGCTATGATTGGTCTTAGCAAAATTGCAAAAAAATTACCTGGGGAACTCTCGGGTGGCATGCAGCAGCGCGTAGGTATTGCTCGGGCACTCGCCAGTTACCCTAGCGTATTACTAATGGACGAGCCATTTGGCGCTTTAGATGCACAAACACGACTGATTATGCAGGAAAGCTTGTTAAAAATTTGGTCTGAGTTCGGTACTACCGTACTTTTTGTGACCCACGATGTAGATGAGGCAATCTTTCTTGCCGATCGGGTTCTGGTGATGAGTGCGAGCCCTGGCTCAGTTATCGCCGACCTCGAGGTTAAGATATCGCGGCCACGAAGGCCAGAAGTGGCAACCACAGAAGAGTTTATTAGGTTGAAAAAACAATGCTTGGGCTACATCCGCGAGGAGAGTTTAAAAGCGTTTGAAAGAGTAGGTGGAGAGTAATGGGAATTCTTATAGTACGTATTATCACAATTTTATTGGTAGCTGGATTATCGGGTAAAGGTGTTTATGCGAGCGATGGGCGCTTTGATGTATTGAAAGCACCGAAGCCTCTTCCGAAATTTTCATTGATGGATCAAAACAGCGCAGCGTTTACAGGCAAAAATCTTGTTGACCAGTGGACCCTGATGTTCCTCGGTTTTACTACTTGTCCTGACGTCTGCCCTATGACCCTTATGAAACTTGCACATGTTGTTGAGAAATTGAAGGCTTGCGTGGCAGAACCGTTAGTCCCTGAGGTCATTCTGCTGGCAGTGGATCCTAAACGTGATAAACAAAACCTTCGAAAAGGCTACCTCGATAGTTTTGGTTCTCACAACACGGCCATTACTGGTGACTGGGAACAAATTGACATTTTGGTAGATGGCCTGGGTGGCACCTATAAGTTTCAGAATACACACACAGGCGAGCATGCTGGGCACCATGGTTATGATGTTATTCATACGACAGCAGTGTATGTGATAAACCCTGAGGGGGCAGTGGTAGGTACGATGGGGATGCCTTGGAAGGCGTCAGCGGCGGTGAATTTTCTGGGTGAATTGATGTCCGACAACGCTTTAGCATCGACATCGGATCTGAACACGTGCGTAGCTAGTACCAATCAGCCATGAGCTTGCCGGTATCCATCATTCACGCGAACGCAAAGTGGCGCCTGACATTATTACTGGTAGTTACCTTGTTCAATATTAGTGTGGTAAGTGCTGGCATGATCGATAAAGAGGGTATGGCTAATTGGGAAATATGCGGTATGTGTCACGGCGCTAACGGCATCAGTGCGATGGCTAAGTTTCCTAAGTTAGCAGGCCAAAAAGAGGCTTATATAAAACAACAATTTGAACATTTTCGCAGCGGTGAACGCACCAATGACGGTGGCCAAATGAGTGGAATTACTGCCGAAGTAAAACCTTCAGAAGTGGCGGAAATTGCCGCCTACTTTGCCAGTTTACCTCCACCTAAAGTGGATGCTTTGGAAACAAAATATTTGATCGCTAATAATGCTGAACTATTTAGGCGTGGGCAGCGTTTGTTTTATGAAGCTGGGGTTGGTGGTGGGATTGCATGTGCAAATTGTCACGCGGATAAGCTCTCACCGGCACCTTGGATTGACGGTCAGCATCGAGATTATGTGCAAAAACAACTTGAAGATTTTTCGACTGGAAGGCGCTCGAAAGGCAACAGTGAAATGGCTGGAATTGTAGCAGATCTGAATGAGGATGATATGGCCGCAGTGTCCCTTTATACCTCAGTTACACTGTTAAATCGTGAGTAAAAAAATAGTAATAGGGTTGGTTAATATTTGACTGGTTTTTTTACTAATAATCACAAAATAAACTTGTTATGACATGTTATAACAAGTAATATATATGCATACGTAAATTTGACTTAGTGAACCTAGAAGGTCGTTCAAATATGTCGCATCAGCCATTATATCTCCATATTAAGGAGACGTTGAAGAAACAGATTCTCACTGGCGAATATCCGCCCAGCGCGCTCATGCCGTCGGAGAGTAATTTGATGAAAACATTTAGTGTTAGCCGTATTACTGTGCGCCAAGCCCTAAGAGATTTACACGCTGAAGGACTCGTTTTTTCTTCTCAGGGGAAGGGTACTTTTGCCAGTAAACCCAAAGCAATGCAGGACGTTCAGCATTTGCAAGGATTTGATGAGGCGATGCAACCGAAGGGTTATGAAACTTCATCACATTTGGTCAGCATTCGCGAAATTTTGGCCAATAAGTACGTTCATGAAAAGCTCGGACTCATGCCAAAATCAAAAGTCGTGGAGATTATTAGGGTCCGCTACTTGAATAGTGAACCTGTATCAGTGGACCGAACCTTTTTTCCGCTTGATATTGGGCAGAAGTTATTTTCGAAAGACTTGAGTGGAGACCTTTTTCCGATGTTGGAGAACCAGTTAGGCATTTCGCTCGGTCGTGCAAATATCAGTTTAGAAGCACGTCCCGCAGATGTCGATATGGCTACTTTTTTGGAAATCGAACTCGGTTCTCCAATTATGTGGGTTGAGAGATTAACCCACGACACCAATGGCCGACCAATCGATTTTGAATATCTCGCTTTCCGAGGAGATTCATATAAGTACAGATTTCAAATCGAGCGTGAACCAAATAACAATCAGTTTAAAAAAGAGGACTAAACATGGCACTACCCGATGATATTAATGTAATTGACGTCGACATTCTTGTGATTGGCGGCGGCACCGCTGGGCCGCTGGCTGCAATCACTGCAAAAGAGAAAGATCCCGACGCTAAGGTGATGTTGCTTGAAAAAGCCAACGTCAAACGTTCAGGTGCAATTAGTATGGGCATGGACGGCCTGAATAACGCTGTTGTTCCTGGCCACTCAACACCGGAAGATTACGTCAAAGAAATCACTACCGCAAATGATGGTATCGTGTTGCAAGATGGTGTTTTGGCCTACGCTGAACGCTCCTATAGCATGATTCAAAAACTCGATAGTTGGGGCGTCTACTTTCAAAAAGACGAGACTGGCGAATTCGATATGAAGAAAGTGCATCACCTAGGCACCTATGTTTTACCAATGCCAGAAGGTCATAATATCAAGAAAATATTGTACCGCCGCCTTCGTCGTCATCGCGTCATCATTGAAAATAGGTTGCAGGCGATCCGTCTACTCAAAGATAAAGAGGGGGCTGTGTCAGGTTGTATCGCACTGTCTACTCGTGAAGCTACTATCACGGTGATAAGGGCTAAGGCCGTTATCATGTGTACCGGCGCTGCTGGTCGAATAGGTCTACCAGCTTCTGGTTACCTTTTCGGTACCTACGAAAACCCATCCAACTGTGGTGACGGCCATTCAATGGCTTATCACGCGGGGGCAGAATTGAGTGGTTTGGAGTGTTATCAGATTAACCCATTGCTGAAAGACTATAACGGTCCGGCCTGTGCTTATGTCACGGGACCGCTCGGTGGTTACACCGCAAATGCCAAGGGTGATCGCTTTATTGAATGTGATTACTGGAGTGGTGCGATGATGCAGGAGTTTTACAATGAGCTTCAAGGTGGTAATGGACCAGTGTTTTTAAAGCTAGACCATCTGGCAGAAGAGACTATCCAAGAAATCGAGCATGTTCTTCACACTAACGAAAGACCTAGTCGCGGCCGCTTCCACGATGGCAGAGGTACTGACTATCGCAGTTCAATGGTTGAGATGCATATTTCGGAAATCGGCTTCTGTGCAGGGCATTCTGCATCTGGTGTCTGGATTAATGAAAAGGGTGAGACTACCCTGCCAGGCCTATATGGTGCCGGCGACATGGCCTCCATTCCTCACAGTTACATGCTAGGCGCGTTCGTCTACGGCGATATCTGTGGTGAAAACGCAAGCGAATATGTACGCGACCGAGATCTCTCCGAGCTTGATGAAGACTATATTCTGAGCGAACGTGATCGTATTTTGGCGCCATTGAAGCAGACTGACGGTATTCCGCCAAGCCAATTCGAGTACAAATTACGACGTCTAGTCAATGACTATCTTCAGCCACCCAAGGTGACCAAAAAGATGGATATCGGTTTAGCGCGCATACTCGCAATGGAAAACGACATACCTTTATTGTATGCACGCGATGCTCACGAACTATTGAGAGCCAATGAAGCTCTGCACATTTTGGATTGCGCTAAAATGGCGGCTGTAGCATCAATGTATCGTCAGGAAAGTAGGTGGGGTTTGTACCACAACTATGTTGATTTCCCGCAAACCAACGATTCGGAATGGTTTTGTCACGTCCAGCTATTCAAAGACAACAACGGTCAGATGACGTGCAGTAAAAAACCAGTCAAACCTTACGTGGTTGAACTGGACGAGCACGAAAAATCCGCTTACCAGAAAATGCGTGTGCAACAAACCAACTAAATAAATTTTTAAGGAGTTCTAAATTATGCCTATAGCATCCCAAGCTACTATTGTTCCTGTCGTCATTGATGACGACAAGTGCATCGCCGAGAAAGGTTGCCGCACCTGCATTGATGTATGTCCACTCGATGTATTATGGATTAACGAAGAAACTGGCAAGGCACATATGAAATACGATGAGTGTTGGTACTGTATGCCGTGTGAAGCTGATTGTCCTACCGATGCGGTGACAGTCAATATTCCTTATTTACTAAGTTGAGGTGAACATGTCGAATTATTCAGACCCACTACTTAATTCTATCGCCAATAGGCTCGACGATTCTGATCCTGGCATCCGTCGTGTAGCTGTATTAGATCTTGTCGATAGTCTGGAAGAAGAAGCTGTCGAGCTTTTAATAAAAGCACTGAACGACAACGATGCATCGGTACGTATGGAAGCGGCCAAGGTGATTGATGAGTTTGAGCCACGCGATATGATGGATGTACTGGTCAATGCACTCACATCACCGGATGAAAACGTGCACAATGCTGCAGCTAACGCCTTGGCTGACTTAAAAGATTCGTCAGCCGCGCCAGCCTTAATGGAAGCTCTAAGAGGGAACGATGACCCATTTGTGGTAGCCGCGATCCTCCGTTCTTTAAAGCAGCTGCGCATTAAAGACGCTCGTCCTGCTGCACTTGAATTGTTCGCAAGCCCAGATGAGCGAGTCCGCCGCGAGGCCGTTAGTTTGCTCGGCTATTTACAAGAAATCGAAAACCTACCGCTGATAAAATCTGCCGCAGCGTCTGACCTAGATCCTGAGGTTCGCCGCACAGCGATGGGTGCTCTGGTATTTGCAAGCGCTGACCTAGTTGGGCAAGCGCTGATTGATGGACTTAAGGATGATAACTGGCAGGTTCGAGTTGAGGCAGTAAAAGGCATCGGTCGTCTGGTTGTGAAATCTGGTGCTGACGCGTTAGTAGCCGCCACTAAAGATGCCATGTGGCAAGTTCAGGAAAAGGCTGCTGAGTCAATCGGAAAAATTGGAGCTGTCAGTGCGATACATGCGCTTGAGGTCTGTGTGACGAACCCGATCAGCAATCTGCGTAAAGCGGCAGTTGCTGCGGTTGGAGAAATTGCGCACCCTGACGGCCTTTCGGTCATTGCTATTGCTCTTGATGATAATGATCCAGATGTTCGTAAACTAGCGAGATGGGCTAGTGAGCAAATTACAGCTAAATCAAAATCTTAGGGGATAAGCTATGACTTTTGTAGTAACCGAACAATGCATTCGTTGCAAATACACCGACTGTGTAGAAGTCTGCCCAGTGGATTGTTTTCACGAAGGGCCGAATTTTCTAGTGATTGATCCTGAAGTCTGCATTGACTGTGCGCTCTGTATACCAGAGTGCCCGGTTGAGGCAATTTTCGAGGAAAAAAACCTTCCCGAAGATATGAAAGATTACATTGAAATCAATGCGCGTCTCGCTACTCAATGGCCTGTGCTCACTGAACAGAAAGACCCTTTGCCCGACTCGGATGACTGGGCCGATGTGCCTGATAAGCGCCAATGGCTTGTGGAAACTGCATAAATCTATGCTTTTGTATTTACGGCAATGTTACAACAAGTTGTCGTAATTTGCGCAAAGCAAGGTCAATGCATAGCTGAAATTACCAACTAATGTAACAAAGGTTAACCGTGAACGTAAATCTATATCCACCCAAGAAATTGCGCTTGAATAAGGACACCTTTGAGCTAGAGATTACATGGCAAAACGACGATACACATCGCATCAGTGGTGAAGATCTTAGGCGCTATTGTGCCTGCTCCAGTTGCCGCTCCCGTCAGTTGATTGGTGTGCACCTACTAACAGATTGTTCGGAGATGGTCGCGGTCAACCTTATCGCTAATGAAGCTGTGCAGATCGTGTTTGCGGATGGCCACAACCGAGGTATTTTTCCGTGGCCATACCTCAACGCGATTGCTGTTGGCCGTGTGAAGGACTTTGTAAATGTTTAAAGCACTGTCCGACAATGGTCGTGCGATGTTACCTGCGCATCTGATGCCATATATTAAGGAACGGTTTCCTGGCGTTGGTTTTTGCCTGCTTGTGGTTCTCGCCGCAGGTTACCTCAGTGACCACTACGGCGTTTCACACGTTCTGGGTGCACTCCTACTCGGCATGGCACTTAACCGCATTTCGGATTATGAAGCATTTACGCCTGGGCTGGATTTTTGCGCAAAAACCGCGCTGCGCTGTGGTGTAGCATTACTTGGGGCACGGATAACCTTTTTGCAAATATCAGAGCTTGGCGTGTGGCCGGTGATCATGGCGATCAGCGTTGTTGTGGCAACCATTAGCTTCAGTTTGTTATTGGCAAAGATGATGAAGATCAACCAGGTTTGCGGAATTTTATCTGGCGCTGCAGTTGGCATTTGCGGCGTTTCAGCAGGCATGGCTGTGGCGGCGGTACTGCAACATAAGATTCAACAGGACAAAGTGGCGGAACAACATCTGCTGTGCACACTAGTCGGAGTGGCAGGATTAAGTACCATCTGTATGACACTGTACCCCGGTCTATTGACAATCCTTGGCTTTGACACTCAGCAAATGGGTATGTTTATTGGCGCTAGTATTCACGATGTGGCGCAAGTATTTGGAGCTGGGCAAATGATATCTGCCGAAGTCACCGATCTTGCAACCTATACTAAGATGCTGCGCGTGGCGTTGTTAATACCGGTGGTGATGATTTTGGCATTTATCTACCGCGATAAAGTCGTCGGGCAGCGCCGTTTGAGTCAGACCTTACCGCCGTTTTTACTGCTTTTTGTTGGCTTTGTTGTGCTGGCAAACATCGGTGTACTTTCGACCTCGACAGTCGCAACCATGAGTGATGTGTCACGGATTTGCCTATGGCTGGCAATGGCAGCCATAGGCGCTAAGACCAACCTAGTAGAGCTTTGCAAGGTCGGGCGAACCCCTTTTATCTTGCTTTTATCGAACACAATTTTTATCGCCATCTTATCGCTGGTCTTAGTGCTCTAATCTAAGCTTTATATGGCATTTCAAATAAATTTATAGCGACCAATAGACGGTCCTACACCTAACTAAAATGAGGCTCTTATGGCGAGTTTGATGACAGAAAAAGTAACATATGTACACCATTGGAATGACACTTTGTTCAGTTTTAAAGTGACCCGCGATATGTCTTTTCGGTTCAAAAATGGCCACTTCACAATGATAGGACTGGCCAATGGCGACCGACCATTATTGCGCGCATACAGTGTTGTCAGCGCCAACTACGAAGAGGAGCTGGAATTTTTCAGTATTAAGGTTCCAAATGGGCCACTTACTTCGCGATTACAACACTTGAAAGTCGGAGATGATGTTTACATCAACAAAAAGCCGACTGGAACGCTAACCGTGGATAATTTGCTACCGGGCAAAAACCTGTATCTGTTGAGCACGGGAACGGGGCTAGCGCCGTTTCTTAGTATTATTCGCGACCCGGAAGTGTATGAGGCGTATGACAAAATTATTCTCATCCATGGTGTTCGAAAAGTAGATGATTTGGCCTACTTTGACTTTCTCACCACACAGTTGCCCGAGCACGAGTATCTTGGAGAAGAAGTTCGCGAAAAACTTATTTATTATCCAACCGTCACACGGGAAGCCTTTCGCAACCAAGGGCGTCTCACTGATTTGATTAGAAGCGGAAAGCTTTTTGAGGATATTGGCTTACCATCAATGGATCCGGAGCACGACCGCGCAATGCTCTGCGGTAGTCCAACCATGCTCAAGGAGTGTGTTGAGATCCTTGAAGATTTTGGTCTCAAAGAAACCCGACAAGGAAATCTCGGTAGCTATGTTGTAGAACGTGCGTTTGTTGAATCCTAAACCATCATGAATCGGAAGCTAGTTTGATGTCCAAATATACCCAAAAAGATACGCCTATTGAAAGTCAAGTTATAGCGTCGTTGAAAGAATTTGTTTATCCACTGTTTGAAACAGATTTGGTGACACTTAAAGCGTTGCAATCTGTTTCCTCATTAGAAGGATGTGTTCATATTGAGCTAGAGCTTGGTGCCCACCTTCTGTCGCATCAACCACGTTTGCAAATGATGTTGAAAGATCACTTGGAAGGCGCCGGCTTCGCCGGTTCCAAGATAATCATAAACATTAACGTGCCAGTCGCAGATCGGGGTAATCCGAATGCTGGCAGTCGGCCACGCAATATTCTACTAGTCGCTTCAGGAAAAGGCGGTGTAGGTAAGTCAACTACCGCGATCAATTTAGCGCTGGCGCTTCGCGCTGAGGGTGCCTCTGTCGGTGTACTCGACGCAGATATTTACGGTCCGAGTATGCGTACCATGCTCGGCGTATCCGATACAATAAAACCGAAACTGATTGATGAAAAACTCGTTAAACCCGTGCGTAAATATGGTCTCGAAACGATGTCGGTCGGCTATATGTCACCGGACAAGGCGCCGATGATTTGGCGCGGACCTATGGCCGTCAAAGCTGTGCAACAACTACTGGATCAAACAGTTTGGGGTAACCTCGACTACTTGATTGTCGACATGCCTCCTGGCACCGGCGATATTCATATATCCCTCGCACAAAAGCTCAAACGCTCGAAGGCAGTCGTGATAACTACACCTCAAGAAGTTTCCTTGATTGATGCCCGTAAGGGGTTAGAAATGTTCAACAAAGTTGGTATCCAAGTACTAGGTGTCATCGAGAATATGGCAACCCATGTCTGCTCGGCCTGTGGCCACGAAGAAGATATTTTTGGTGCTGAAGGCGCGAAAAATATGGCGGACGACTACGGCTTACCTTTATTAGGCTCGTTGCCCCTCGACAAGATGGTTCGCGAGCATCTTGATGAAGGCAACCCAAGTGTAGCCCGTGACCCAGCTTCCGCAATTTCTCAACGCTATTTGTTGCTAGCTCAACGAGTCGGGGTAGCTGTCTGGAAAACCAGCCTGAATGATGCAGTCCAAGTGCCAATCATCGAAATAAGCTCCTAGGGCTCAACCCCCTATAAATGAGGAATGCTCTATCATGAAAATATTAGTCCCCGTAAAACGTGTGGTCGATTACAACGTTAAGGTTCGCCCGAGTAATGACGGACTTGATGTTGACCTCACCAACGCAAAAATGGCCGTTAACCCCTTTTGCGAGATTGCTGTTGAGGAGGCTATTCGTATCAAAGAGTCACGAATAGACTGCGAAGTAGTGGTCGTTTCGGTTGGGCCGGCGAAAGCAAGCGATCAACTACGTGTGGCACTTTCACTTGGCGCAGACCGTGCAATATTGATCGAAACTAACGAGAACCTTGAGCCGCTAACGATCGCCAAGGCTTTACACAAAGTATTTGAGCAAGAATCACCCGATCTCGTATTGCTTGGCAAACAGGCCATTGATTTCGACAATAATCAGACTGGGCAGATCCTAGCGGGGTTGTGTGGTCTTGCCCAAGGAACCTTTTGTTCGCATATTGTTTTGTCCGAAACTGGCACCATTGAAGTCACCCGAGAAGTAGATGATGGCCTCGAAGTGTTGCGGCTGAAGTTGCCTGCGGTACTAACTGCTGATTTACGTCTCAACGAACCTCGGTTCGCGTCGCTGCCGCAGATGATGAAAGCCAAGAAAAAACCTATTGCCGTAACGCTATTCGCTGATTTAATGCCGATGCCGAGCGCACGCACTAAGGTGCTGGGTATTTCGGTGCCACCGGCACGCAAACCCGGTCAGATGTTAGCGAGCGTAGAAGAGCTTGTCGAAATACTGAAATTAACAGCAGAGGTAATAGAATGAGCGTTCTTGTCTTAGCACAACATGACAATAGCAGTCTGGACGGCGCAACTCGCCGTGCAGTGACTGCCGGCAAACAACTGAGTAATTCGATTACCGTTCTAGTAGCTGGAGGCGATTGCGAAGCGGTCGCACAGCAGGCGCGTAATATTGAGGGCGTGAAAACAGTCTTATATGCCGATGCGAAATGCTATCGCGAGCACTTGGCGGAAAACCTCGCCAAACTCATCAGTGAGCTGGCTCCAGATTTTACACATATAGTCGCCGTCGGCAGCACATTCGGTAAAAATGTGCTACCGCGTTTAGGCGCATTGCTTAATGTACAGCCCATCTCTGACGTGGTTGCCATAGAGTCCGAAAATATTTTTGTACGTCCCATTTATGCCGGTGACTTACTTGCCCGCATCCAATCGGAAGATCACATCAAAGTACTAACAGTACGCGGTACCGCGTTTGATGAAGCCGAAAAAAGCGTGTCGCTCTGTGCCTTGGAGCCGCTAAATAAGGTGTTTGAACTAGGATTATCCGAGCTGGTGAAACGGCAAATCACCCTAAGCGATTGTCCAGACCTTGAGACAGCTCGTGTGGTAGTGTCAGGTGGCAAAGCACTTGGCAGTAGTGAAAACTTTAATCTAGTCTACCGTCTCGCTAAAAAATTCAATGGCGCCGTGGGCGCGTCTCGAGCGGCTGTCGATGCAGGTTTTGTTCCCAATGAGTTGCAAATAGGTCAAACTGGCCGAATGGTCGCTCCAAATCTTTACATCGCCGTAGGCATATCCGGCGCGGTTCAGCATCTAGCCGGAATGAAAGATTCTAAAGTCGTTGTCGCAATTAATAAGGATCCTGATGCGGCGATTTTCGGTGTGTCTGATTATGGCATTGTCGCAGACCTGTTCGAGATTTTGCCGGAGCTTGAAGCGCATCTGTAATCAAACCTCTACAGTCTTTGATCTTGCACACGGTGTGGTAAATCAATAAATATCTAGAGGTTCTTGACATTTTATGGAGTATTTAATTCTCCTAGCGCTAGGACTCCTGCTTGGCGTGT
>Ga0209712_10001351_pt1 | contig 20955 bp, 18 predicted proteins | sample ArcOceMetagenome_FD_187443 | JGI IMG/M metagenome (GOLD analysis project Ga0209712, IMG submission 187443) | Marine eukaryotic phytoplankton communities from Arctic Ocean - Arctic Ocean - Greenland ARC118M Metagenome (SPAdes) (version 2) | ecosystem: Environmental > Aquatic > Marine > Oceanic...
ACGCTTTAGCTGCATAATCCGAATTATAGTAGGATTGGCCTCGGCACACTAGGTGTGCAAGCTTTATGTCCACGAACAGCCTTGATTTACGGCGTTTCACTTTTGGATATCGTAAAAGTAAATATAGAAAACCTGGTACTTTGACGGGTTTTTGAAACTAAAGAAGTTAAGTTTAAAGTGGATTGTTCTTAATCAGCTTTTAATCGAAAATTAAGAAAGAACTATATATGTAGAAAGCTTCTTGGCTGCTTGTTTGGACCCGAGTTCGATTCTCGGCGTCTCCACAAATAACAGAACCCGCAACCTTTTATGGTTGTGGGTTTTTTATTTATATTAAAACTTATGTGTTCTTCCAAAAAGATTTAAAAAACAAACTCTTAAGGCTAAACCAGAAAGCCAAAATCCCTGGCAGGTTGGTTTTAGGAGACTTCCCTTTTCCAATACGTTGAATTTGAAGCTCATACCAGGGCAATTCTACACCGCCAAGTTTGTCCAAAAACGTAACACCAATTTCAGGTATCGGGGTTTCAAATCGTTTTACAGATCCATCAAAAATTTGAGTAGGCAAATTAGGATATAAGCAAAATGGTCTTGCCAAACCAATAACGTCTAAATGGCCATCTTCCAAAGCGTTCTCCATTACCGAAACAGAACGGAAACCTCCCGTAAGTAACAAAGGAGTTTTAATCAATTTTCGCGCTTTTTCAATATAATCTAAAAAGTACGCTTCACGCGCAAGGGTGCTTTTTTTCCGACCTCCCTGAATCATAGCTGGCTTCTCATAAGTTCCACCAGATATTTCAATCAAATCGATTCCTTCATTTCCTAATAGGCGAATTACCTCCATAGATGCTTCTTCTGTAAATCCGCCACGCTGAAAATCTGCCGAATTAATCTTAATTCCGATTGGATAATCAGCCCCAACTTGATGCCGAATTTCACGATAAACCTCTAAAACAAAACGCGCTCTATTTGATAAAGAACCGCCCCATTGATCTGTTCGAATATTGCTATTGGGAGACAAAAACTGACTGACTAAATACCCATGGGCTCCATGAATCTGACAACCTGTAAACCCTGCTTCTTTTAATATTCTAGCGGTATTTCCAAAGCGCTTAATGATGTTCCAAATTTCTTCTTCTTTTAATGCTATTGGTACTTTAAACATCTTAGAAGCACTCCCCATTTTTAATGGTATTGCAGAAGGCCCTACTATTTTTTTATTAATTGCAGCAAAGGCCTGTCTTCCTGGGTGGTTTATTTGTGGCCAAAGATGTACACCTGTTCCTTCTGTTGATTTAGCCCATTCTTTTAATAATTCAAAATCTTTATAGTCTTCAACAACTACATTCCGCGCTTCACCCAACGCCAAAGAATCTACCATCACATTTCCTGTGATAAGCAACCCTGGATTTCCTTTTACCCAAACCCGATATGCATTTATTAAACCCTTGCTTGGTGCGTGGTGTCGCGTCCCAAAATTTTCACTCATTGCAGACTTTGCAATTCTATTTTTTAAAATGGATCCATTCGGTAAAGTAAAAGAAGAAGCGATATTTTTCATTGCTATATTTTTATCAAATATATTTAAAACATCAAACGAAAGGCTAAAAAAACCGCTTCTATTTTTGTTTTTAATTTTTTGAACAACTTCATTAATTCTCAAGTAAGTTTTTTATTTTATATAAACCCTCACCAAAAAAGTTCAATTTCACTCCCTTTACCTCCACGGTATTATTCCTGAGAATAACTTTTTTTTTGGAAAACATTTATTATAAGTTACTAATTTTTAAATGCTTAACTTTACAAGTAGTTCATATTAACCAAAACTAAAATAAATGAAGAAACTAATTATACTCTTAATAACAGCAAGTTTATTTGTAGCATGCAATAATAAAAAGAAAACTGATGGTGAAGCGAACGCTTCAATGATTGAAGCCGCTCTAAATGGAAGTTTAAAAAAAGAGCAGACAACACCTCATCTATTAATTATTAACTACAACCTCAAGGAAATGAGTATTGAGGAACATTCCGAACTTGGAGCAAATGTTGCACCAAATTTTATACCAGAAAAAATTGAAGGACTCATTGGTAAATCATTTATTGGGAATACGAATACAGGGGTTTATGGAGGCGCTTATCAGTTTAGCTCTAAAGAAGCTGCTGAAAAATACATAACCTCAGAATTTTGGTTAGGAATTGAGGCGCATCCTAATTTAGTGAACTTTACAAAAGAAATGTATGCTGTTCCTCCATTTTCAAACAAATCAAACGGTATCTGGGCAAATAGAAAAACGTCATCCAACCCTGATGATGCTATGGGCATGCACTTGCTAGTTGTTAAGTATAACTTGAAGGATATGACTCTTGAGCAACACTATCAACTAGGAGTTGATGTGGCGCCAAATTTTACATCTGAAAAAATTAAGGGTTTTATCGGAAAATCCTTCATTGGAAATACTGACACTGGAGTATTTGGAGGGGTATACCATTTCAAAAGTAAGGAGGCTGTCGATACTTATTTGAACTCTGAATTTTGGAAAGGAATTGAGAACCATCCTAATCTAGTAAATTTTACAAAAGAAATTTATGGTATTGCTCCAATTTCAACAATTTCTAATGGAATTCCAATGCTTTAAATAGCTTGTTTAAAAAAGTAGTACCAACATACATATAAAAAACCTACATCATATGATGTAGGTTTTTATATTCATTAAATCCGCCCCAAAATAGTTCGACTTTACTCCCTTTTCCTCCACTTTACTATACCTCAACTAATTGTTAATCAATTTTTTAAGGTTTTTATTTTTAATTATTTTAACATTTTTGTTTGTAAAAGCCCTATTTAGGTACATAGGTTTTGACGGCTGTTTTTAAAACTTCTCCACGCTCAAAAGACATTGTCTTTGTTTTAAAATTAGCATATAAATCCATCTGATCGGTATAGTGTGGACTTTCTGGTCTTCTACTATTACCAAAAGAAATTACAGATTCATAGTAGGTTTTGGTGGGTGTAAAGCGTACCATACCAATATAAGATTCTCCATGAGTTATTTTCATACGCCCGTCTTTATAAGGGATTCCTCGCATGGCAGTCACTACGTCTGGCAAGCCAAAAATAGGGAGTTCTTTTTCTCCTCGCACCAATTGTTGAAAATCTCCTAACTGGATGCGTTCTCGTTTAAAATGCTTTTTTAAATAGGCCTTTGTTGCTTTTAATGCACTGAACAATGCCATGTGAGTAAACGTTCGGTCTTCACCCAAAGCCTCATAAAAAGGTCTTAATTGATAATATAAAACCGCATAAGCACCTGCTCCGTAAGAGGTTGGATTGGTTCTTCGGTCCCAGTTTTTAATATCAGAGAGCAATACGCTAACTACTGGATAATCTTCTGTTTTCATGGTAAACAACGGATTTAAATCCATGTAATTGTACTGCAACGGAGTGGGCAGTTGATGATCATATTTAATGCGCTTGAAACGCTCATAATTTATTTGTTCTTCTGCTTCTAGTAATTGTAAAAGGCGTGTAGAACGATTGTTATCATACATTTCAAAATTCATTGCCTTTGCAAAATTTCCAGAAATTGGATTGTCTGCTTTTCCAGAAGATTTAAAAGGACTGTGATTTGCGTTGTAAACGAATCCTGATTTAGGGCTTATCACTTGCGGTAAATCTTTAATATCGTAATAGGTATTCCAAAGGGTTTTGTGGGTGTTTCCCGGAACAACATCTGTCCAATCGTATCCCTTATTTCTAATTGGAATTTTCCCATTAGAAATATAAAAAATGGTATCGTTTCTGTCTGCATAACCAATATTATACCCTGGAAGTGCTTTCATTTCTAGAGCGGTATAAAATTCTGTAAAATTTTTCGCCTTGTTCATTTTCCACCATTGCTCTGCAGCATTGATATTGGTAGTGCTTGGCGTACGCACAGCATAAAAACCTGTTTTGTTTTTTAATGTGGGTCCATAAATACTCTTATAGAATTTTTTCTTCACTGGAATGTTCAGTCCTAAAAATTTAAAATGCACAGTTGCGTTGTGTTTTTCTAAAATATGCTCCACGTTATCTACAAGGTAAACGTCTTTTTTAGTTGGGTGCATTTCCAATGCAAAAACATCTGCTTTATCTGGATAATTAACGGTGTGTGTCCACCCCAAAAATTCGTTTGCTCCCGTAAGTAAACATGGCGATCCGGGAAAGGTTGCACCAATAATATTGGTACCTTCTTCACTTACTAAATGTGCCTCATACCAAGAGGTAGGTCCTTCTAAGGGTTGATGTGTATTAATGGCTAAAAAAGTTTCGTCAGACTGGGTTCGACTTCTACTAATGGCTAATAAATTGGACCCTTTCGTATCTTGTTCTATTTCGTAAGGCCAAGACAACTCATTGTTCACGATTCCTTTTACCAATTTGTCTGCCCCATTTGAAATGAACAATTGCAACTGTGTGTAGCGTAAAAGTTTTTTTGGCGTGAGCGGAAAAAGTTCGTTTTTTAGAATTTCTTTTGGGTGCTTCTTTGCAAAAGCATTGAGCCCTTGAGTAAACCCTTCTAACAGTGCAATGAACTTCTTATCGAGTGTATGGAATTGTGCGTCTACTGTTTTTTCAGCTTGAATAAATTGTACCAAAAAATCGGCACCTGCACCTTTTAACCCTATATGTTTGCTTAAAATTCCGTTTCCTGCAATGTAGGCTTCTTGAATCAACTTAAAATGATCTTCTGCTTGCGCCCATGCAAAACCGTAAGCTACCTCAACATCTGTTGCGGCATAAATATGGGGAACTCCATAGGGTCCTCTTATAATTTCAATACTGTCTGGGTTTACTTGGGTATAACCCTTAATACCGGCACCTAAAATTAAAAGAAGTAATGCTATTTTTTTCATGGTGTTTTTTTTTACAAAAATACAGTCTATTTGGAAAGCAAACGACAAACATCACTTATTTCTCTCTTAGCATGTATTTTAATGACATGGACTTCTGCTTTCTAATTAGTTCAATAATTCTTCTTTTAATTTCAAGTCAGATGGTGCAGGCATTGTAATAGTATATTTGGTAGATACAAGTGAAAATTGTGCTACCACAGAAATGCTTTATTTTGAATGGAAATATGAGAAAGTTAAAGCCTATGCTGTATCAATTGAATATAATATATGCTGGTGCTGACGAATATACTTATGATACAACGAATGGCACTAAAATAGAATTAACTCACTACGAAGATTCAAAAGATGGTACATCTGGCTATAATAAAATATTTAAGGAATAATATATATTTTCTCAAAGTTATAGAAACCAATAAAGTATATAAAAACTACTTATTTCATATAAAACATCTAAAATAAATATTCAAAAGAGCTTCCTACAAAATCAAAACATTCATAAATACCTATTTAGTTGCAATTAAAAATTAATTAGTATATTTATCAACTAATTAATAATTCAACTTAAAATGAAAAAAATTATAATTATTGGACTTTGTCTATTTAGTATCAATCTATTTTCTCAAAATTTTAATCAAAACGCAGAATATTGGAATACTTGGGTCTACAAACCTAAAGCCGAAATGGTCAATCAATTTGAAAAAGCCGCAGGACTAAAAACTAAAAAATTTAACACTACAAAAGAAAATACGATTGTTACTTTTAAAGTTGTAACGGGTAAAAATAGTGGTCAATATTTGAGAGTGATGCCTTGGCAATCTTCTGCCGATTATGATAAGGATAAAACGAAAGAATTAAATTACTGGAAAGAAAACGTATCTAAATTTGTTGATCCAATTGGTGGTGCTCAAAGATGGACTAGGATGAAATGGGGAGATATGAATATTGTCGAGGGACAAAGCCCATCAAAATACCTAATACAAACAGATTATATTGTAAAACCAACCAAATGGGACGATTTTAGGAGATGGTTGGAAAGAATTGGTGAAATTTATGGAGAAAGAATTCCTGAGCACAAGAGGATAATTGTTTCTCTTGTCTCTGGTGGAAACTGGAATCAAACAACCTCATTTATAGGATTTGACAAATACAGCAGAACGCCTCAAAAGTTCGACAATACATGGGAAAAGGATTACAACAAAAAGTTTGGTGCAAATTCTTTTGATACTGATAGAAGAGCATATAATGAGTCTATTGAAATGATTGTTGGCCAACAAGTTCAAACTCTTGAATTAGTAGCGTCTATGTTGCCAAATTAAGATTTATTAAAGTGAAAATTGTTTAACGGAAATAAACAATAAATAGGGGAATAACATGCATTTGTTATTCCCCTATGCTATTTAAAACAGATCTTCGGCTTATTTTTCAACTTCAAATTATTATTTTTAACCTTCAGTGTGATGCACGAATATGTCGAAAATAAAAAGTTTACATCGGGGTTTTGAAGTATTTCATTTTTCTTCACGACTGTTGCATGAAATCCTAAATAAAGCCCAACTTACTATAGGATTTATTTAAAATGGTGGCATCATCAACCTCTAACCATTTATCTAAAATAGTTGCATATATAGATCTAAAATCTACCGTATATTTAATATCCCCATTTTTATCTAAATCTATTAAATTAGGAGCTTCGTTATAGAATCCTTGTTTTTTTAAATTCTTACCAATTATAAACACATTATTTGCTGCACCATGGTCTGTTCCGTTGGCTGCATTTTGTTGGACACGTCTTCCAAATTCAGAAAAAGTTAAAATAAGTGTATCTTTAAATGTGTCTTTTTGCTCTAAATCTTTCACAAAAACGTCCATTGCCTCGCTATATGTTTGTAGCAATTTATTTTGTTTTTTTTCTTGTCTTACATGGGTATCAAAACCACCCATTGATACGTAAAATACTTTGCTTTCTACGCTAGAATTTATCAATTGAGCTGTCGTTTTTAATTGTTTTCCAAAGGGATTATTTGGATATGTTAAAGTGCTATTGTACGTCTTAGATGTTTCAAAGATATATTTTGCAGACGATTTTGCTTCTATCATAGTTTTATACAAATACCCCAAATTATGTTCACTTAAATGCACATCTCTTTGAGAATCTAGCACCTTTTTAAAGTAAGGTGTTTTTGTATTATTATATAAACTAGTTGGATTTTTTGTCGCAATTCCTTTTAGTACATCTCCTTTCATTATTAGAGACAAACTATCGTCTAATTCTATTCCTGAATAGGGTTTTTTACCATAAATATCTATATATCTTCCTAACCAACCTGTATTTAAATATTGATTACTATCGCTTGCTGTATGCCAAATATCTGTAGATCTAAAATGAGATCTAATTGGATTGGGATAGCCTACATTATTAATAACAGATAAATACCCTTTATCATACAAGTGTTTTAAAGATGCTAAATTTTTATTGATCCCAAACTCATCAGTTATTTTAATGCAATCGTTTTTTGCAATAGCTATATTTGGTCTACTTTTATAATAAATATCGTTTGTATATGGGATTATCGTATTCAAACCATCATTACCACCAGATAATTGCACAATTACAAGCTTTTTAAACCCTAAAGAGCCCTTTATGGCATTCTCGAATGCCTTTACAAAACTTGGTACAAAAAACAAGCTACTTGCAAGTACGTTTTGTTTTAAAAATTTTCTTCTTTCCATTATTTAGCAAAGTTGATATTCTGGAATAGACATGAGTTGGATGCACAGATCTTTATTTGTATTGAATTTTAAATTATCTAAAAAGGCTTCTGTATCTTTATCTATATTAGAAATTAATATTATTTTTTTTAATTCTTTGATTGAAACGGCTGCGTATTCTTTTTCAAAATCATTCCAAGATGGCAGTGTCTTGATATAGTTTTGTTTTTTGGTTTTATAATAATTTTCAAAATTGTCTTCAAACTCGCCTTTTGATTCTAAATTAATAATAGCATTGTTTAAAAGTATTGAAGGTAATTTTAATCTAAACATTAATGTATTAGAGTCTATCCAGTTTTTATCACCTTCCCATCCTGCTACATTTGGTGGATTTAGCAGAATTTGACCCATCATTTTTTGCAAATACAGCAATTGCTTCGGCTTTTGAAACTGTATGGGAATAATCGTTTGTATTCCTACTAAAAGTTCTATTGGAGATTTTATTTTTACTCCAATGTTTTGGTCATCATAAAACCAATTTGATTTAAAAATATGATACATCACTTTTTGAATATCATAATCCTTGTAAAAAACCGCTGTGATTTCTTTTAAATTAGTTTCATTTATGGTAGGGTTTACAAAATATCTATATAGTTTTTCACAAATAAATTTAGCACATTGTTTCTGTTCTAAAATAATATCAATAATAGCGTCCCCGTCAAAGTTCCCTGTTTTGCCTAAAAAGGTTTTTATACCAGCATCATGTTTTTTAGGATTGGAGATAAACACACCTTTTCGATTGTTCGTCCATCCAGTGAAGGCTCTTGCAGATTCTTTAACATCTTGTTCTGTATAATGCCCAATACCAAGTGTAAAAAGCTCCATTAACTCACGAGCAAAATTTTCGTTTGGTCTCTTCTTAACATTTTGTTTGTTATTAAGGTATTTACTCATTGAAGCTTCTTTTGCGATCGCTTTTACAAACTGTTTAAAATCACCAAGCGCAAATTTTCTTAATGTGTTGTTGTAATGCTGCATACTTAATACATTATTGTCTTTACAAACAAAAACATTGGCCCAAAACAAGGTCATTTTTTCGATTAATACCGCATCAGGATTTACAAGTCTTTCAATCCAGGCATAATTTAAATCTTTAATCTTTTCTCTATTTTTTTTATTTAATTTTTGCCTATTAATTCTATTCATTTTAGAATAGGATCCTAAAGATTCAGAAAAAGCTTTAAACGCTATAAGATCTAATTCTAAGGGTTGCGTTTTTAATGCGTCTGCAAATAAGCTATTAACGACTTTAATTTTAGGTTTATCTTTTAAATTAGTTAGTTTTTTATAGCTTACCGCAAAACCTGCTCTATTATATAAATGTTGAATATGCCTTTGCTTCATTTTATAAAAAATTACCTTTTTCTTTTTTGACTATTAAAATTACATAAGGTTTAATCTGTAGTTTGACTATTTGTTATCATTTTTTTAGTTGCAACGGTTCTAAAGCCCATGTGGTCTGAACCTGAATCTATCGAAACACCCATTTTTGCAGAAATTCTAAAACTAGCACAATACGATTCATGACATAAAAAAGACCCACCTTTCATTACATATTCTACTTGATTAGGATTAGCAGGACTGTATGATTTGTTAGCACCTTTAGGATTCTTAATTGGCTTAGAAATATCTAATTCTTTATAATGGTTTACATTAAATAAGTCCGCTGTAAGCTCCCAAACATTTCCTGCCATATCAAAGATACCAATGCTGTTTGCTGGATATGATTTTACAGGTGCAATTAACTTAAAACCGTCTATAGATTCGTTTTTTGTAGGAAAAACGCCTTGCCAAGTATTTGCATTTGAGTTTAAAATAGTGGGGTTATCTCCCCAAGTAAAAATGGCTCTATTATTTGTTCCTTGCGCTGCAGCTTCCCATTCTGCTTCCGTTGGCAAGCGTCTATTCGCCCATTTACAGTAAGCTAAAGCATCTTCTAAAGCAATATGGACAACAGGAAAATTATCTTTATCTTTAATTGTAGAATCTGGTCCTTCTGGATGTTTCCAGTTCGCACCAATTTTCCATATCCACCATTGAAAATAATTATTCATATTTACAACCGCATTTATATTTTTATTAAAAATTAAACTTCCAGGTTGTAAAATAGAATCATGCGGTTTTAGTGTGTTTTTAGGAAGCTGCTTTTTCATCTCTTCCCAATCGATTGGTCTTTCTGCAATTGTAATATACTTAGTAGCATCTATAAACTGCTTAAATTGTTTATTCGTTACTTCTGTAGCGTCTATAAAAAAACCATCAACCCTAACTTCATGAGCAGGTTTTTCCCTTGGCATTGCAAAATTATCTGACTGTTTGGCTCCTTGTAGAAAGGTCTTACCATTTACCCAAACCATACCATCGGGACTATTAAATTCTTTTTGGTTCTTGATTTCAATACTTTTATTCGCTTCTTTTTTACAAGCAATAATTGCTATTAAAATTATAAAGCTCAGTATACTTATTTTTCTATTATTCATTTAATATTTTTTATAGTTCGTTAAATTTATTAATACAACTGTTAAAACAACTCTTAAAAACTATACTTTCCAGAACGCTTCAATTTCTTCAAGAGATTTTCCTTCCTTTATTATGAGAAGTTGCAGCACTATTTTAATGGTTGAATTTCCTTATTTTTAGATTTCCATTTTGAACTATAAAACCCATAAAACATGATATATATATAGCAAAGTAACGGCACTATAAATGATCCTTGTAGCCCTATAATATCAGCTAAAATACCCTGAATTAGCGGTACTAATGCTGCTCCCAAAATAGCCATGATTAATAGAGATGACCCCTGACTTGTATATTTTCCTAACCCATCAATAGCAATGGTGAAAATATTTGACCACATGATGGAGTTAAAAACCCCAACAGCTATCAAAGCCCACATAGCAAGACTGCCAGATGAAGATATAGCTAATGCAATTAAAAACATACTTATACTAGCAAATAAACCTAATGTTCTGCCTGCAATCCCTTTCCCGATAACAAATGCCACAAAATTAAGTCCTATTATAGCAATATAAGGAAGCACGGCTTGAAATTCCATACCCGTAATAAAGAAAATCAAAGTAAAGGAAAGCACCGATAAAACTATCATTAAAGCATACTTTTTTGTTTTTTCCATAGCACTTAATGATAGTGCCCCTGAAAATCTACCAATCATAGTCCCACCCCAATAGTAGGCCAGAAAGTTTTTTGCAATCGCTTCTTCTAAACCCATAATATTGTCAAGTCCTATAAAATTTATTAGAAAACTTCCAATAGCAACTTCACCACCAACATACATAAAAATAGCAATGGTTCCATAGGAAAGATTTTTAAATTTTAAAGCACCTGTCCCTTTTACCACTTCATCTTCATTTACAAACTTTGGAAGTTTTACAAACTTAAAAACAACAGCCCCAACAAAGAAAATAAGTCCAAAAATAATATAAGGAATTTTCACAGCTTCACCTCCAGATGAACCATGAGAAAAGAAATATTCATATATTAAATAACCTCCCAAAATAGGGGCAATAGTAGTTCCTAAAGAGTTAAACGCTTGAGACATATTTAAACGTGAAGATGCAGTTTCTGGACTTCCTAATATAGACACATACGGATTAGCCGCAATTTGCAACATGGTAAACCCAAGTCCTAATATAAAAAGCGCTCCTAAGAAAAGACCATACATTTTAAACTGAGCTGCGGGATAAAACAATAAGCACCCTACACCAGAGACAACTAGTCCAATAATGATTCCATTTTTATATCCAATTCTATTTATGGGATCTCCAATTTTTAAGGACATCAAATAATAGATTGAAGAACCAATGAAATATGCACCAAAAAAACAAAACTGAATAAGCATAGCCTGCCAGTACTTCAAGACAAAAATTTCTTTTAAATAGGGTATCAAAATATCATTCATACAGGTTAAAAAACCCCACATAAAAAATAAAGTGGTTAAAATGATAAGACTCGATGTGTAATTCTTTTTTGCTTCCATGGTTATTTTGTTATAAGTTAATTTACTTGAAGGCTCATTAGCGTATCTATCGGCCTTTACTTCTATTAGTTGGTTTTTTTTAATTATTTTTTTTAAAGTTATTTATCTTTTGTCCAATATTCTAAAGCGTTAATTGCTTTATACCACCCCTTAATATCTTTATTAATATTTTCTCTTTCAGAAGTAGGATTAAAATACTGATCGATTTGCCAGATGTTCTGAATTTCTTCGGGATTTTTCCAATATCCAACAGCTAATCCTGCTAAAAATGCTGCTCCCATAGCTGTAGTTTCCACAACTTTTGGACGAACTGTTACTGTATTTAACACATCTGCCTGAAATTGCATCAATATATTATTTACAGTAGCTCCACCATCTACACGTAATTCTTTGATAGAAATACCGGAATCTGCTTCCATTGCCTTTAAAACATCCATTGTTTGATAAGCGATAGATTCTAAAGCCGCCCTAGCAATATGAGCATCTGTACTTCCTCTGGTTAATCCAAATATAGTACCTTGTGCATGTTGATTCCAATACGGCGCTCCTAATCCTGCAAAGGCAGGTACAAAATAAACACCCTCAGAACTTTCTACTGAACTTGCTAGTTTTTCAACCTCCGTTGAAGTTTTTATAATTTTAAGACTGTCTCGCAACCATTGTACAACAGCTCCAGCGATAAAAATACTCCCTTCTAAAGCATAATTAGTTTTTCCATTTATTTTCCATGCAACCGTTGTTAGTAAATTATTTTTTGAAACAATAGGTTTTTCGCCAATATTCATTAACATAAAACAACCAGTTCCATAGGTGTTTTTCACCATACCTGGTTTGGTGCACATTTGTCCGAATAATGCAGCTTGTTGATCGCCAGCAATTCCAGCAATGGGAATCTTCGCATCATAAAATGTTGATTTGGTATATCCATATACTTCACTTGATTCTTTTACTTGTGGTAACATACTTTTTGGTATTGTAAAAAGCTCAAGTAATTCATCATCCCAATCCATTGTATTCAAATTAAATAATAATGTTCTTGAAGCATTAGAAACATCTGTTACATGTTGCTCACCTTTGGTGAAATTCCAAATCAACCAAGTGTCTATGGTACCCATAATAAGCTCACCTGCTTCGGCTTTTTTTCTTGCACCCTCAACATGATCTAAAATCCATTTTACTTTAGTTCCCGAAAAATAAGAATCTATAACCAATCCTGTTTTTTTTCTTATTAATTTGCTTTTTCCTTGTTTTTTAAGCGTGTCACAGAAATCAGCAGTTCTCTTATCTTGCCAAACAATGGCATTATAAACTGGTTGTCCTGTTTTTCTGTCCCAAACAACTACTGTTTCACGCTGATTTGTAATACCAATAGCTGCAATATTTTCAGCGTTTAAGCCTTTTATTGCAATGGCTTCAGCTGCTACTCCGTTTTGAGTTGACCAAATTTCATTTGGGTCATGCTCAACCCATCCTGGTTTTGGAAAATATTGTGTAAACTCTTTTTGAGCAACAGAGACAATGTTCCCTTTGTTGTCAAAAATAATAGCCCGAGAGCTGGTTGTTCCTTGATCTAAAGCAAGAATATATTTTTTCATATTATATTATAGATTTTGAATAATTCAATTTACAGAATATAATGGCTTGCTATTGCGGTAAACTCTTTAATTTGTTGTTGTTGCCATAATTTATCTTTACCTAATTCTTTTGCCAACATTGATGCTACAAGTGGTGCCACTTCAATAGCTGCTTTAGCATCTAAAAACAAAGCTCGAACACGCCTTGCTAGAATATCATCAACTGTTCTTGCCATTTCTTTTCTAATGCCCCAAATAATTTCAGCTTTTGTATATGGCAATCGGAAATGTAATTTTTCTCCTAATTCTGGTGTTTCTATTATTAATTTTTGAATACTATCTTGATCACTTCCATAAATATTTAAATGATGTGCATTATGAAGTGACTCTTTAGAACCATGTATTTGAAGGACTGTAGTTTTACAAGAAACATTAGGCAATTTCCCTATTGAAATAGCCTTATTAATAGTATCCTCAGCCATACGTCTAAATGTTGTCCATTTTCCTCCAGTAATGGTAATTAATTCAGAATTTGAAACAATAATTTTATGGCTTCTAGAAATTTCCTTTGTTTTTTTTGAATTTTCTTTTGACGCTGCCAACGGTCTTAACCCAGCATATATGCTTAAAACATCTTCTTTACATACCTTTTTGTTAAGATATTTGTTTGCTGTTGAAATGATAAAATTCACTTCCTCATCTAATGCAGTAGGTTCTAAACTATAACTATTTAGCAATGTATCGGTAGTACCAGCAATTACTCTATTATGCCAAGGTACTAAAAACAAAACTCTTCCATCATCAGTTTTAGGAATCATAATAGCATCATTTCCAGGTAAAAAGGATTTGTCTAAAACCAAATGAATCCCTTGGCTAGGTCTAACTGTATTTTTTGCTTCAACATTGTCCATTTGCATAATTTTGTCAGTAAAAATACCCGTAGCATTAATAATAACTTTAGCCTTTAAATTATAGGACATGTTGGTTTCACTGTCATTTGCAACAACTCCATTTACAATGCCGTTATTATTTTTTAACAATTGTTTTACTTTAAAATGATTTAAAATAACGGCGCCATATTCAATACAGGTTTGGGCAATATTTATAGCTAATCTTGCGTCGTCAAATTGTCCATCATGATATACTACTCCGCCCTTAAGATGTTGTTTTTTAATGGTTTTTAATCTTGAAATAGTGTCTTTTTTATTGATGCGAATCGATTTACCAAAACTTAATTTTCCGGCTAATAAATCATACACTTTAAGTCCGAATGCATAAAAAAAGTTGTCCCACCAGCGGTAATTGGGAATAATAAATGATTGATTGCTCACTAAATGTGAAGCATTTTTTAATAACAACCCTCTTTCATACAAAGCTTCTTTCACTAGATCTATATTTCCTTGAGCTAAATATCGAACACCACCGTGAAGCAGTTTTGTACTTTTGCTTGAGGTTCCTTTTGCAAAATCAACTTGCTCCAATAAGAGTGTTTTATAGCCTCTTGTGGTGGCGTCTAATGCAACACCTAAACCTGTAGCACCACCGCCAATAACGATGACATCCCATTCAGAGTTTTCTTGTATTTGTTCTACTAATGTTTCTCTTTTAAACATAATTGGTATCCTGTATTATCATTGTTTTAGTTTATTCACTTGATTAGAATACAAAAACTCAATCTTATTTACCTTTTTTAAATAAATTAGTATCAGTCATTATTTTTTTAATTTTGATAAAGAGCCGCCTTTTAGCACCTTTTGAAATTTCAAATGGTGAAAAAACGAATAACAAAATGATTTTTAAAACATTTAATATTATTTTCATCACTCTAAGGTTCTTATTTTAGTATTTTTTGAATTAGCATTGCTACTAAAAGGGAAGTAACAAAACATTCGTTACTAGTAATGCTGAATTATTATAAGAAATATTTTTATTATAATAATTGGTTAGTATTTTTATAATCTTCTAAAAATTTAGCTAAACCACTATCCGTTAAAGGATGTTTGAGCAACCCTTTTATTGAAGATAATGGTCCAGTCATCACATCACTACCTATTTTAGCACAATTAATAACATGCATGGTACCACGGATGGAAGCTGATAAAATTTGAGTTTCAAAACCGTAGTTATCATAAATTTGACGGATTTCAGTGATTAGGTTTAATCCATCTGTTGAAATATCATCCAATCTTCCTAAAAATGGAGACACGTATGTTGCGCCAGCTTTAGCTGCCAATAATGCTTGTCCGGCAGAAAAAACCAAAGTTACGTTAGTTCTAATTCCCTTATCAGAAAAGTACTTACAGGCTTTAATACCATCGGCAATAATTGGCAGTTTAACCACAATTTGAGGATGTAAAGCTGCTAAAGCTTCACCTTCTTTTACCATGCTATCAAAATTGGTGGAAATAACCTCAGCACTTACATCTCCTTCTACTATATCACATATTTTTTTATAGTGAGCTAAAATGTTCATTTCACCAATAATGCCCTCTTTTGCCATTAATGATGGATTGGTAGTTACCCCATCTAAAACCCCTAAAGCTTGTGCTTCTGCAATTTCACTTAGGTTTGCTGTATCAATAAAAAATTTCATGTTTTATGGTTTAAATTGTTTTTAAATATTGTAATATTTCTTTACTTACTTTTTCGCCTGTAAATCCAAACTTATCATCCAACACATTCGCTGGATCTTCCTTGATAATCAGTAAGTATTACTATGACATTGGGTTTTTCTAAATTATAGATCCTTCCTGTTGTGCCTATAAATAAGAGGGAAATAAATAGAAAATTAAGTTTACTCATATTTATTAGTATTAGACATAAATAGAATATATGAATTATTGTAAAATTCTAAAAAATCAGGTACACTAGGGTGGCCTGGATACGCTGCGTGAAAATGATCTTTATTGTCGTTATGCCAAACCATTACATAGCTAATTTGACGTGTTATTTCATTGTGCATGATACCCTTTAATAATTTCTTTGTAAACCAATCCTTTTCAGGCATTGTGGCCTTACCAAACATTGTGAACGCTCCTGTTTCAGTTAATGCAGCAGGTTTGTTTTTCTCATTGGCAATCGATACTGTGATTTCTACACTTTTCACAAATTTTCGCATGTTTGTCGCATGGTGACGCAAATCATAATAATTATCAAGTCCTAGAATATCTACATATGCATCGCCTGGGTAGCCATAAAGATAATCCTCCCTACTTTTAATTCTAGAACCGAAAGAGGACCATGGGGAATAGGCGTACAAAAGGTTATCTACCCCTTTTTCAGCAGATAAATAGTTTACCGTAAATTTCCATAATTGAATGTATTCTGCTTCCGAACAGTGCTTTTTACTCCACCAAAACCACCAACCTGTATGCTCATGCCACGGTCTAAAAATAATTGGTATTTTTAGACCATCGTCATCAATAAGCGAGTTGAAGAAAGCCGCCATATTGTCTAATTGAGTTAAAAACTCTTGATGCTTTTCACCACCAGGCAATATGGCTTTCACTACATTTTTTGATTTATCGGGATGACCTTTCCACATATAGTTTCCGCCATAAGGATTTTGTGCATGCCACTCGATTGTATTGAACCCTCCCATATCGTGAAATAGTTTCATTTTATAGCGAGCAGCTTCAAACCCTTCGCCTCGCGCTATTTGAGTAATACCATAGTCTGCTCCCCATCCTGCTAAAGCAGGGTAATCCCTTGTAACCATCTCAATATCACTACGATCGTTATCATCTCTCCAACCAACCCCACGACCAGTGGCTTCCTGCATTCCAAAGAAAACACCTTTCCCCTTTACATTAAAGAGTTTATCATAGAGTTTCTGCGTCAACTCACTACTAGTTCTCTCAGTATTTTGGGATGTAGCATTGGTAAATACACAAATTAAAAATAAAATAAAAAATACTTTTTTCATACTGATATATTTTTCTTAAATTTTTATCATTTTCTTTACAACATACTTACCGTCATTTGAACTTAATCTTAAGAGGTACATGCCTTTTGTTAAACTACTTGTATCTAATATGGTTATGTCCTTATTGGCAACTATTGTATTTACTAAAACTCCATTTATACTAAATATTTCGATTTTGCCAACTTCGTCTGCTTTCAGATTAATAGTAATTGTATTTGAAAATGGGTTGGGATTTAATTTAAAATTTAGATCTGAAATTTTTATTGTTGTTCTATAAAGCGTTGCACAATTAAGGTTGGTTAGGTAATTTGATGCTGTTAAATTTTGGTCTAATAAATCCGTTTCAAGAAGCTCACAATAACACATATCTCCATATAAAAATAATTGTAACCATGCGTAAGCAACATTACCAAGAACCCCTTTGCGTCTTAAAGGTTTTAATGGTTTGTTATGACCTCCTCCTAAAACCTCAAAAAGCATCTTATTGGTCGAACTCGGTGTGTAATTATAATGTATATCTGCATGTTTCGATACTGGTGCTGTTGCATCAACCTCACCGCTAATAATTAAAACAGGAGAATTGTGATTAAGATCAGAGGCAGACAATGTGTTTTCATATAACCAAGGCGTGATGGCAAGTACAGCTTTAATTCTAGGATCCATTTTAGCCGCTAATTGGGCACCACCACCACCCATAGACCAGCCACCAACTGCAATATTGTTGGTGTCAATCTTTTGATAAAGAGGTGAAGACTGTCTGCTGTTTTCTTGACGTATCGTTTCCATACCATCAATAAGTGCATTTGCTCTTACTGATGGGAAATCAGTCAAAGAATTCGTCCCTATGGTCATACTTATGAAGCCTCGAGAAGCTAAATACCTTGCCCAACGCTTAACAGATTCTTGTTCTGCTGAATACCCCGGAACGAACACGATACTTTTATAGTTCGTATTTTCATTCACAGGAAAAAACAAGGTGGCACCATCATAATTAGGTCCATTTCGAAGGCCATTTGATTCTACTATGGAGTCAAATGCAAATGGAGTGAAATTAGACACACTTTCAACTGTGACAGCATCACATTGACTCCAGGCATTTTGTATACATACAAATATCAAAAAGGTTAATTTAAACTTCATATATTTTATGTTTAATTTTTTCATCATCTTACTGTTTAATTATTTTCTCTACAAGATACTCCCCGTTATCTGAGCTTAATCTTACGAAGTAAATGCCTTTTGCTAAATTACTTGTATCTACTGAGGTTATATCAATATTGGTAACAGTTGTATTTACCAAAACTCCATTTGTATTAAATATTTTGGTTTTTCTTTAAGATTCTTATTTAATGATAACGTTTAGTGTTATAAACCTTTTCAAGAGGGTCAGCGTTTACTTCAGGTATATATTTTGACAACTCATCTTTAACACTCTGATATTTAGGGTTATTTGCTAAGTTTGTAAATTCCATTGGATCCAAATCGTGGTTGTAAAGTTCCTCCTGTTTACCTCCATAATTTATATAACGCCATTTTTTATTACGCACAGTATGGCGATTAAAACCCATAGTAGTTAATGACGGAATGTCCCATTCTGTATTCACATTTTTCAAAAGAGGAACCAAACTATATCCCTCATTTTTAGTATTAATTGGAAGTCCGGCTAATTCGGAAAGTGTTGGATATAAGTCTAATAAATTAACAGGACTAGGGCAACGCGAGCCAGGTTGTGTAAGGCCAGGTACTTTAATAATTAATGGTGTTTTACAGGCTTCCTCCCACAATGTGTATTTTTTATAACGCATTTTATCCCCTAAATGCCATCCATGATCTCCTAATAATACCACAATGGTATTATCTGCATATTTACTCTTTGCCAATGCATCAAGTATAACTCCTACACAAGCATCTGCATAGTTTATGCTGGCCAAATATGCCTTCACAGCTGCCTGTTGTTTATTATATTTTTTAGCAGCATAATAATTTTTTGAGGGCTTCGCAGCATAGCTTGGTATATCGTCGTGGTCATTTTCATTTATTTCTGGAAGAATCATTTCCTCCTCATTAAATTTATCGAAAAACTCTTGCGGAACGTTCCATCTTAAATGAGGCCGGTAAATGCCAGCTGCCAAAAAGAAAGGCTTATCGTAATCTTTCTGAAGTTGATCTGCCGCCCACTTAGCATTTAAGTAGTCAGAAGTTTCTTCAAACAGAGCATCTGTAGGTCCCCAGTCAAAATTATCATCAGCCTCACCTTCTGGGATTCCATTAGCCATAAAACCAGGTTCTTTTTTCACCTTCCCATAATTGCCTACTTCTTTTACCCACTTGTCCCATGAAATTGTATCTGCCCGTTGACCGTTTGGCTTATGAAATATTTTTCCACGAGCTGTTGTAAAATAGCCGTGATTTGAAAACCATTGTGGCAAAGTCGGTGCGTTTTTTAAAATAGGTGAATCACGTAATTCCATTCCATTTCCATAAACACCGGTTGTTGACGGACGATATCCAGTCAATAATGCTGCCCTCGAAGGACCACATAATGAAGATGCAGCATAGGTTTTATCAAAAACGACTCCCTGTTGGGCTAGTTTATCCATATTTGGGGTTAGGGTTTGAGGATGTCCTCCTGCAAATCCTGTCCAATCGTTTAAGTCATCTATAGCAATGAAGAGGACATTGTAAGGTTGTTTTTTCGTCTCTTGTTTCGAAGATATTTTCGATTTGCAAGATGTCATTAACACAATTAATGTTAAAAGTAAAAGGTTTGTTTTCATATTAATATATTTAAATTTTATAAATGTAATGTGATATTATTCTGTAATACCTAAATATTATTCATTCTTAGTTCTATATTTTTTCATATCGGACATAAATATTGTGTATGGATGGTTATAAAAATCTATAAAATTTGGAACTGCTGGATGGCCTGGATATGGAATATGAAAGTGATTTTCATCCGCATTTCGCCAAACCATTGCATAGCTAATTTGACGTGTTTTATCATTGTACATGATAAGCTTTAACAACTTCTCGGTAAACCAATTATTCTCAGGCATTGTGGCCTTAGCATCTATGGTAAACGCTCCTGTTTCCGTCAATGCAGCAGGTTTTTTTTTCTCATTGGCTATAGATACTAAGGTTTCTAACATTTTTACGAATCTTGGCATATTTGTGGCACCTTGGCGTAAATCGTAATAATTGTCCTGTCCTAAAACATCTACATACCCATCACCTGGATACCCATAAAGGTATTCCTCCCTACTATCATTCTTGGCCGGTGAATAGGCATACAATAAGTTATCTACTCCTTTTTCATCAGACAAATAACTTACTGTAAATTGCCATAATGAGATATATTCTACTTCCGAGCAGTGCCCTTTGCCCCACCAAAACCAATCACCTGTATGTTCATGCCACGGTCTAAAGATGATTGGTATTTTTTTACCATTGTCATCTATGAGTGAATTGAAAAAAGAGGCTATATTGTCTAATTGAGTTAAAAAAACTTGATGCTTTTCGCCACCAGGCATAATGGAAGCAACCATATTTTTTGTCTTATCATGACGTCTCTTCCAATAGCAATCACCGCCAAATGGATTATCAGCGTGCCACTCCATTGTATTAAACCCTCCCATATTGTGAAATAGTTTAATCTTATAACGAGCAGCTTCAAACCCTTCTCCTTTAGCTATATTATTATGTTTAAAGCTAACTCCCCATCCCCCAAATGCAGGATAGTCTCCTGTAACACTCTTAATATCGCTGCGATTGTTGTCATTATTCCAACC
>Ga0209712_10001353_pt1 | contig 20949 bp, 18 predicted proteins | sample ArcOceMetagenome_FD_187443 | JGI IMG/M metagenome (GOLD analysis project Ga0209712, IMG submission 187443) | Marine eukaryotic phytoplankton communities from Arctic Ocean - Arctic Ocean - Greenland ARC118M Metagenome (SPAdes) (version 2) | ecosystem: Environmental > Aquatic > Marine > Oceanic...
TTGATTTACAGTGGCTTTTAGTTTTTACCAGTGCCCGCGGCGGGACTCGAACTCGCAACCTTCACATTCGGAGTGTGACGCTCTATCCCTTGAGCTACGCAGGCAATCTATAATTGAATTTAAAATTCAACTGGGATTTTTTTAATATCAAGCCAACGCTTGATATAACTAAGCCGCAAAAGTATTAAAAAACGTTTAGAAAACGATTTCTTTTGCTAAAAATTTCAATCATTACATTATTCTCCTGCTGGTGCCGAAAAATTAGAAATCAAATCATTGAAGAATAAGATGCCTGAATTTCCCATTTTACTCACATATTCTGCCTGTCTGTTTCCATCCGGGAAAACGAAATAAGCACAGCCATTTCCAAAATGAATCTCTCCTTCCAATAGTTTATCTGGCATTTTATAAAAAATAATCTTACAAAATGGCATTGCACAATTAATATCAGGCTGCGGAGTATTCGTAATTTGACGAATCATATTCTGTACGCTACTCTTGTCTCCTTGATTGATGGATTTGCCGTAATTGTAAAAAATATAATCAATATGATCGGCATTATCCATCAAGCCTTGAATATTTTCAGCAGGTAAGGTTGGTAGCATTTGTAGGCTACTTAAATTTTCGATTGACGGCTTTATCAAGTCATCATTAACTTTTTGTATATCTCTGCTTTCGCAACTCCAAAATAAAGAAATTGTTATTAATAATATTAATATTTTCTTCACTTTTTGATGATTAATCACGTGTGTATCCCACATCATTTCATTTCAAAATTTTAATATTTTCTAAAAAAAATTCAATTGAAGTACTTTAAAGTTTAGGTTTCAAAATCAATATTAAGCAACCTATCAAAATTAAATCAAAATAAAAATGGCTGCTAAACACACTAAGAAATACTTCGTCAAAGTCGCTGCTCCGTTATAATCCTTCGCTAATCGCTGCCCAAAAAAAAGCATTAAAATACAAAGTGCAGATAATTGAGCGCCAATCAATCCGATAGATGTATTGCCATTATCCACAAGGAACATGAACAAACCCGCTAACGAAAATACACCTGCCAAAACCTCTAAAGTCGTGACCACAGGAAATAAAACGCCTACGGTACTTTTTAGCGGGCTTTGAGCAAAATGCGCTTTCAAATAGTTATAATTCCCTTGATAATCAAAGACTTTATTTAAACCGGATTGTAAAAATAAAATAGTTAAAAATCCCATACATAATATTTGCATAGAGATAAAAGGATCTAATAGATTGATTAATAGCATAGAAGTTATATTGTTAAATTATTAATATTAAACAAATATAGTAAAATCAAAATTAAGTTTTGATAAATAATTAACTACTTTTTTGGCTTTAATAACAACCCAAATAATCCACCAAATAAGGCAAGTATTCCCAAATTCAGCAATTGAAATTTCCATTGCCAATAAGAGTGTTCTTGACTAATTTGACAATTTTTCGCATTCGCCCAAGCGATAAACGCATCAGCGATTGGTAACTTTCCAAACAAAAACTGTTTCTGATTATCTTTCACTAATCCAACTCCAAAAGCTTGAACACTATTTCGTAACCCTTTGTACACAGCCGTTTCCCCTGCCAAACCCATTGTACGAATTCCAACAATGGAAGCCGCTCCTCCAATATTCCAAATCACAGGCCCCGAATCTATATCACCAGAACCTTCCGTCCCTTTTGGATATTCTCGAATTCCTGGCAAACCGAATCTGTACGTCAAAAACTTATCTTTATAAATCGCAGTTTGCGCATTGGCGAAAGCCGAATCTATTTCAAATAAAAAAGCATTTATCAATGATTGTGACGAACCTCTTGCCGGAAAGGTTTGATTGGTTTGATAATCAAAAAAATGACCGATTAAACCCGTTTCTTTATCAACCGTTTCCTTAATTTTCATTAACCAGGCTTCAATATCATCAGCATATCGAGGTTCAAAAATCTTGTCATGAATCGCTAAACTAGCCAAACATAAAATATTATCTGCTTGCCAAGCTTGTCCGTCATACGAGGGTAAATATGGATATTCATAAGCGTTTATAGCTTCCGAAATTTCATCACAATTGAATTGTAATAATTTAATTTCGGTAGAATCTCGCTGATTTTCAGGTGTAATTACTAATTTTTTTGCCAAAACGCAATTTGTCCAACCTCGATAATACGCTCCATATTTCAAAGTTAAATCGTCTGGAAAAATTGATTTTGCAAGGGCTGAATTTAGTTTTTCAATAGTCCAATCCAATTCTTGAATCGCTTTTTGATGCAAATCAGAATTTGGTTTCAATGTTTCACCGATGTCCGCCCAAGCCAGGCCGTATAAACTATAAATGAAAACATAACCCTCCGGATAAATACCTTGCATCTCCTCTCCCACTCCGCTTTCTAATTCGGTTTTGATAAAATTCAACTGCTGAACAACTTCCGTATTAACCGTCCCATTTTCGTTTTCATCACAAGTTGCACCATACAATAAAGCAATATTCAGATACAATAATATCAGAAATATTGGTATTGAAATTAAGATTAAAATGTATTTTAGAATTTTCATAAGAGGTAATTCCAAGCTCCAGCCTGAAAGGTTTTATGAGTAATTTTCCAAGCTGAAGCTTGGAATCACTTTTGCTTGTCGGACTTCTTCAATATTTTTACAACCTGCTAACGCCATTGTCAATTCAAAATCTGCCCAATAGTTTTTGATAATATCTTCTACGCCTTTTTGCCCATCAATTGCCAAACCATAAACATACGGACGACCGATACAAACCGCTGTTGCTCCCAGATTTATCGCCTTAAACATATCCGCACCACCTCGAACGCCACTATCCAATAAGATTGGAATTTGCTGCTTCACCGCTTTTGCAATTTCGGGCAACGCCATAATCGTAGAAATCGAACCATCGACCTGTCTTCCGCCATGATTCGAAACAATAATCCCATCAATTCCTGCATTCACCGCTTTTCGAGCATCGTCTGGGTGCAGAATTCCTTTTAGTAAAATGGGTAATTTCGTAATTGTTCGCAAAAATACTAAATCGTCCCAAGTAAGCGATGGACGAGAATAAATATCAATAAATTTCCGAACCGCTTTCATTGGACGTTGAGACCGTAAATTTTCAAAAAATCCACCCGGATAATTCGACATTAATTCAAATAAAAACTTAATCGCTTCTACCGTGATTTTTGGTTTCAATTGTACCGAATCTTCATCTTCCGGTTCATCGAGTAACTTTTGAAAGACCGGATCTGAAACATACTGAGCAATACCTTTTCCTCTCAAAAACGGTAAATACGCCAAGTCCAAATCTTCCGTTCGCCAACCTAAAAGCGTTGTATCTAAAGTTACCACGATGGCTGAACAACCAGCTTTTTCCGCTCGTGTCACCAGACTTTCGACGAGTTCATTCGACTTACTCCAATATAGCTGGAACCAACGAGGACTTTCGTCCATGACATTGGCAACAGCTTCCATTGAGCGACTTGCCTGATTAGAAAAAATCATTGGAATACCAAAATTAGCAGCCGCTTTTCCGACAGCAATATCGGATTCTTTATGAACCATATCCAACACACCAACTGGCGATAACAATAACGGAATCGGCAGTTTTTCTCCAAACAATTCCACCGAAGTATCTCGTACAGAAACATCTTGTAACATTCTCGGAACGATTCGCCAATTCGAAAAATCACTCCGATTATGCTGAACCGTACTTTGAATACCCGCTCCACCTCGAATATAAGCAAACGCTTCCTCCGATATATTGCGTTTTGCTTTCGCTTCTAATCTATTAATATCAAAAGGAATTTTCGATTTAATGCCACTTACGCCAGTCGTGTAAATTTCTTTTTGTCGGTCGGGTGCAGAGAAGTTTTTCATAATTGACTACGAGGTTTTTTGAAGGATATTAAATTTTAATGATTGATATTAAATTATTTATTACCACTTATCATTCATTTATTTTTTACCTTTTATTAAGAAATAAATGAATGCAAGTGCAAATACCAATAGAAAAAATCCTATAGAAATCCAAAGCGGAGCTAAAATCCAAAGCCATGACCAAGCAATAACTTCAAGAATCTTTAAAACGACCAATGTTGTTGTCGCTAAAAGTAGAAAGATAATTGCTAAACCGATTATTCCACCTTCTTTATCTTCTTTTGCTTTTTTATAAGCGTTCCAAGAATCCTTAAAACCTCTAAAATAATTTTTCACTTTTTTAATAATCTGCTTTTGGACAAATTGCTTTGCCTTACTTATCAAATTTTCTTTTTCAACCGTCGTTTCTTGATTCGGCCCACCGATTACCGCTGAGTAACTTGCACCATAACTTATCGTATTTAACACCAGTGTCAAACATAATATCATCAAAATACTTAAGGATAACTTCATGTTCATTTTAGTTTTTAGTTTTTAAAATTCAAGATTCAAGCTTTCGCTTAATTTAGCACTTAAATACAGAATAAATATAATTATCAATTGTCACCTCTTCTCTCTTCTTACTTTATTTATATTATATTATTTTATATTTTTAATAATACTTAATATACTTATAATCAGTTAATTATTCTTGCTTTTTTAGCTTATAAATCTAGAATCAATCATGAAGTATAGTACTTTAGATAGCTTACTTTAAATCATATAATTATACTTAATTGTAAAAAATATTTATACAGCTGATTAATAAAGTAATACAGATAAAATTGCACTTTTAGTTATTGCTTTTTATTTGATAGGGATAATGGACGATTGCACCTGCACAAAGCATCTTAAGTATTGAATACGCAAGATACCGACTAAATATTAAAATTTCAAAATTCAATAAACAACTTGGCATTTATCATGTTCTCGTAGCATATGCTGTGAATACAATTTCTCGCAATCCTGTCAATTATCGTCTTCATATATGATTTGAATGTCTAAAATCCGACAACTATACAAGAAATTATAAGATAAACGCTTTTGCCTTTTCAAAAATAACTTATCATTACGTTTCTTATATTGATCTATATTTAAAATTGATATTAAGTTTGGATGTAGATTAGTATAACACCATAGTAAAATGATTGTGAAAACTTATCTTGCAAACTTTTTACGTACTTTATAATAAAATAACAATGGCTAAAGAATATTTCAATCCTAAAGATTTAAAGAAATTCGGAAAAATTACAGAACTTCAAGAGAAGATGGGTAAACAATTTTTCGAATGGTATAATAGTGTTTTCAAAGGTGATACTGCTTTGACGGAACGGGAAAAAGCACTTATTGCATTAGCCGTTTCACATACGGTTCAGTGTCCATATTGCATTGATGCTTACACTTCTTCTTGTTTAGAAAAAGGTGCTGATGAAGAACAAATGATGGAAGCCGTTCACGTTGCCGCAGCCATTAAAAGTGGTTCTACGCTTGTTTATGGCGTACAAATGATGAATCACGCTGAAAAACTTTCGATGTAGTCTGTAATTGCTAATTGACCGTTTGCAAAAGATTACTGAAGACTGCCAATTATCAACTATTAACCAGTAAAAAATGGGTGTTAAACAAAAAAGTAAATCGCTTAAATCAAGTGGAAATAATTTGTCCAATACATTTGTCCAATTAGATATTCTAAACGGAAAAGACGTGACGGACGCAAAATTCCCAAAGTTCGTAAATAAAGTTGGTGATTTAGGCTTTCAGCCTTTGACACCAACGACTTTAGAAATTTTCCAATTAAATATTGGTAAACTTTGTAACCAAACCTGTGCACATTGTCACGTCGATGCTGGTCCTGACCGAAAGGAAGAAAACATGGACAAAGCAACACTTCAACGCTGTTTAGAAATCATCGCTGCGGTGCCAACCATCAAAATAGTGGACATCACAGGTGGAGCGCCGGAGATGAATGCTCACTTCAAATGGTTTGTAGAAGAATGTACAAAGTTGGGAAAAACCGTTATGAATCGTTGCAACTTGACGATTATCATGGCAAATAAAGAGTACCAAGAATTACCAGAATTCTTCAAAAAGCACAAAGTACATTTGGTATCGTCTCTGCCTTATTTTTCTAAGAAAAGAACGGATAGTCAGCGTGGCGATGGCGTTTTTGAAGATTCCATCAAAGCATTACAAATGCTGAATGAAGTCGGTTATGGAAAAGAAGGAACAGGTTTAACCTTAGATTTAGTTTATAATCCTACGGGAGCATTTTTACCAGCTTCACAAGAAACTTTAGAAGGTGAATTCAAACGTCAACTAAAACGTAAATTCGATATTGATTTTAATTCCCTTTTCGCAATTACCAATTTACCAATTGCAAGGTTTTTAGACTATCTAATTCAGACCGAAAACTATGAAGAATATATGGAAAAATTAGTCGATGCCTTCAATCCTTCAACGGTTAATGGATTGATGTGTCGAAATACGATTTCCGTAAGTTGGGAAGGTTATTTATACGATTGTGATTTTAATCAAATGTTAGATTTAAAAGTCGCCAGTAAATCACAACACATCAATGACTTCGATGTCGAAGCATTGAAAGGTCGTTCGATTGTCTTGAATCAACATTGTTATGGCTGTACAGCTGGAGCAGGTTCGAGTTGTGGTGGCGAGATTGCATAAATCTTATTTCCCACAGAATTATTAGCATTTTCAGCAGATTTTGATTATTGCACGATTATGCTTTCAAATGTTGGATACTTCTTCGAAGTATTCAACATTTTTATTTTAGAACAAAAGCGATACCCTTTGCCCTACGAACTTTACACTTCATCACTCAAACGACACATTCACTCATTCTCCTCTTTCTCTTAACATTTGACCGACAATAGTAAAGATTACATAAACGTTAGAAAATGGTATCAAATCTATTGATTAAAACTTAACGTAAAGTTATGATTGGTCGCATTCTAAAATAATTATACCCTTTGGAGTACGATTTGTAATTGTTATAATGATAATAATAATGACTGCAAACAAAACAATCCACCATATAAACTCAACGCCATGAAAAAGTGTATTTTACTAATCATCCTGCTGATATCGGGCTTTGGTGGCAAGGCTCAATTCACGATATCCGATTCGCTTTTCTTTGTGGAAGCCACAAAAGATTTTCAATCCTGGCTAAATATAATGCCTATTGGTCAAGATATTCATGCAACAGGATTTGAATTAAAAGAGAATAAAGTAATCCTAAAATTGGCGACCCACACCCCGAATGATTGGCTCGTACTTAGAGCCGCTTATCATGAGGAATACCACCAGTACATAGGTGATTTTTTCCTAAAAACGATGGCATTTTACTTTGAAGTTCCTTTAGATTCGGCAGCAGTTTTTTTTGATACTCAAAAGGAGGGCTGCGAAATATTGGTGGAATATGTAGATAGTCACTACGTTAATAATGATGGTTTGCCACTGGAATTTGTTTTAAAAAATGGTGGCGGAAGATATCCAATTTCTGAAATGGATGCTTTTTCATCAAGGCCAATTATCTTAGAAAATAGAAGCCTAGAAGAAATCAAAGTTATCAAAGGACATATTATTGGTTATTTGAAAGGACATTATCAATCAAAAAATCAATATTGGGGAAGAGAAGCAAATTTCGAGGTTTTGGAAATTGACAATGAATTTTCGATAGAAGTAACCAATATTTCTAAAGAGGTTTTGGATGATTTTGCACTTGGTTATTTTGAATTGATAATAATTGATATTTTTATTCAAGAAAATGAAAACGACATTGAAATCGTTTATAACCTTCGAGCAAAGTACGGCTCGGGAATTTTCATCGCTCCTCGTCGTTCCGGCTACAAAAGCATGAATAGCGATTATCCCGAATACCTTAATCGTTACGATATGAAAGTCCGAAAAATGATTGTCGATGTCGTCACTGCCACACCGATAAAAGATTAAAAGGCGTTTCTACCTTGATATTCGCTGCAAGCAGAGAAATTTTTTAAAAGTATTTTGATTTCAAATATCAATTAGAAAAAGAGCATTAGCCGCATGGAAAATCAGGATTCAATAATGAATAAATTCTTAATTGTATTTCTAATTCTCCTATTATCAATAATAATTTCCTGTACACCTCAAAATGGCGAGAATACGTTGGATAAAGAAAATAATTCTAATGCTCGGCTTGATGAAAATAAAATAATTGGGGATTGGAAAGGACCTATTTTAAGAAAGTATCTCTAACTTTAAACTTTGACTATTAAAAAAATACTCCATACGAAAACAGAAAAAAATGCAAGAAAACGTTTTTAGAAACCGCTTAGGTCGATTTATTTTATACTCCAATTTAGGACTTGGAGTTTTACTCGTTGTACTTTACTTTTTGAAAGGTTTCGATGATACTGAATTTGGTACCTTACTCAAAATATTAACACCGATTAAAGCCGTTTATTTGACGGCTTTAATTCGTTATGTCATTGCCAATAAAAATACTTCAATAACAGCAGAAAACGATTCTAAAAAAATCACACCTCTTTTTGCACGAACCTCTTTTGCTATTATTTTTGTTCATATTACCACGTTAATCGTAACGACTTCTCTTTACGCTTTATTCAATGCCATGGAATTCGATATGCTAATCAATATCATTATCAGCGTGGAAACTTTCTTCGGAATTTATGTCGGTATGTTTATGGCTTCGATGTTTCAGGTGAATGAAAAAGATTAATTATTTGATTGTTTTATCGTAATTTGATTCCCAATTTAACAAGGAATAAAATGGCTTTTGTCAAATATAGACGAAAGCCATTTTTGTGCGATGTTCAATACATTGCTTGTTGCCCTAATCTTATTAAATTCAGCCTATTTCTTATTGCTACTCCCTACTTTTTACTAAAAAACACTTTCCCTTAAGCTGTTGCCTAATTTGCTGCACGAATTGACAAAATCGATTCTTTGAATAAGTACATCATATTGAACTATTTCAACCTTAATAACCGTACGATTATGAGGCTTTCACAAGTTTAGGATTTTCTTACGATTGCATAGTTGAATATAAGGAACCATAGGTTTTACCTATGGAATTACATACCTTTGCCGGACTTATGAAATCAAGAAAAGAAGAAATAAAAAGTTGTGCAGCGAGATTATTTAGAAAGAAAGGATTCAAAGCGACTTCGATGCGAGATATTGCGGAAGTCGTTGGTATCAAAGCAGCGAGTATTTATAATCACATTCAATCTAAGCAGGAATTATTAGCCGATTTACTTTTGGAAATTGCCAAAATCTTCACAAAAGAAATGGCCGATATTCAAGCTTCTCAACTCCATACACAACAAAAATTAGAACGTTTAATCGCTTTACACGTTCGTTTGGCAGTTGAACATACCGATGCTATTGCACTAATAGCCGGAGAATGGGTTCACCTGAATGAACCATTGAAACAAGAATATATTACGCTTCGGGATGATTATGAAGGTCATTTTAAATCGATTATTGAACAAGGGAAAACGGAGAATTTATTTAAAAATTTAGATACAGAAATTATTCTTTTTTCGACTTTATCGACGCTTCGATGGTTGTATTCTTGGTACAGTCACAATAAAGATTACAATCAAATCGAATTAGAACGACAAATGACCGAATGTTTAATGCACGGAATTTGTGCGTAAAAACAATCGCTAAAAACCGTATCAGTTTCCAAAACCAGCACGGTTTTTAGCGATAAAATCAATAATAATGAGGCAATTATTCCTTTCCATTTTAGTAATTCTACTCTTTAACACAACCAGTTTATCCGCTCAATCTTTACAAAAAGAGTTAGTTAACTATTGTCTTAATTCTGATGTAAAAACACTGCTTAAGCAATTAAAAAAGTTAGAAAAACGAAAAGACATTATTTTCGATAATTTTGCTTATCATATTGATTATGAGATAATTGATGATTTTCATGCACAATTATTTGAGATAAAACATACCGAAAAAGAGAATGCCAATTTAAATCGTATTTCAATTTATCGGCTTAGAATAATTGAAAAAGATAACCAACTTATTTTTTACGAAATAGATAAAGGTTTTCGTAATCAAAAAGATATTTGGACAACAAAGACCTTAATAATACGACATTGTGGAACAAGTCTTTTTAATGAATTAATAAAAAAGTACGAAAACCTTTATGATATAAAACTCGAAACGTTACCGATATTTAACACGGATTTTCTATATTATATACCCCTAAAAATAGATTATTACAATTGTAGTTTTTACAAAAAAAGAGAAATTCTAATAACAGCCGTTGAACAAAAAAATACGACACAGCTTTTAACTTGGTTAAAATCCGGAAATGTTCCTTTGCAATTATACGCTATTGAAGGCATTTTTCAATTGACCGAAAAAGGTGTTTCCTTTCCGCCAAATACTTGGAATTGGATTCAATTGGTTCAAAAAAAAGAAGGCAATGTTCGAACGGCAACAGGTTGTGGTTCTGAGAAGTTTCCAATTTATACTTTGGTGCAGCAAATCAAAGGAAAATATGGAAAAGCCAGACGAAAAGTAAAACAAGCTGCGAATTCATAATCCTCCATTTTCCAAAAAAATGAATATGAAAAAGAAAATATTTGAAGTTTTAGATGAATACGAAAAAAGTTCCAATTATTTAGGTAAAGTAATTGACATATCGATAATTATATTGATAATACTAAGTATCATTGCAATAGTACTCGAATCATTTGAAGTCATTAATACTAAATATAGTTTAATATTTAAATACTTCGAGTTATTTACAGTGATTATTTTTTCCATAGAATATGTCTTAAGAATCTGGATTGCAGATTTAAAATATCCAGATTTGAGTAAATCGAGAGCAAGAATAAAATTCGTCTTTTCGACAACAGGTTTGATTGATTTAATCGCAATTCTACCATTTTATCTGCCATTCATCTTCTCGTTCGATTTACGATTTATTAGAGTATTAAGAGTTGTTCGTTTACTTCGTATTTTTAAAATTAGTCGATATACCCAATCTTTGCGATTAGTCGGAAACCTTATTGTCCAAAAAAGGTCGGAATTAGCGACAACTATTTTCCTTACTTTTATTCTAATTCTAATTTCCTCCACGATCATGTACAATTTGGAACATGAAATACAACCAGACAAATTTCCAAATATTATTTCTACATTTTGGTGGGCTGTTGCCACACTCACAACGGTTGGCTATGGTGATGTTTATCCTGTTACAGGTTGGGGACAATTTATAAGTGGCGTAATTGCAATTTTAGGAATTGGCTTGGTCGCACTTCCTACAGGAATTATTAGTTCAGGATTCATTGAACAATTAGAAAAAAAGAACGATTTAAAAACGGAAGATAAACCTTGTAAATTCTGTCCGAATTGTGGAGAAGAATTGAAAAACCATTGAGTTTTATTTTGGAATTTATTGTTTACCATTGTAAAGCTCAAACAAAATAAAAACATCTTATTAGAATAATTAATATTAATAAAATATAGTATCAAGTTTCAATTCGTATCCCAATTTTGTCACAAAAAAAAGCAACTACTGCAACTGCTCAAAAGTTATTGATAGTTTATTCTTGTAGAAACCGTGTCGGTTTTAAAAACCGACACGGTTTAACTGTCAAGGATTTCAATACAAAAGCACTACTGTCATAAAACGACAGTAGTGCTTTTGTATTGAAACGCAATAAAACCTAATCTTACAATTTCTCCAAGACAAAATTCGTCATCTTCGTATAGAGGTGAATTCGAGCATTGTCACCATAAATACCGTGATTACGATTTGGATAAACATAGGTATCAAATTGCTTATTCGCTTTAATCAAAGCATTCGTCATTTCAGCTGTATTCTGAAAATGAACATTATCGTCTGCAATTCCGTGAACCAATAAATAGTTACCTTCCAAACGATTTACAAAATTAATCGGTGAATTCTCTTCATAACCTTTTTTATTCTCTTGTGGCGTTCTCATATAACGCTCGGTATAGATGGAATCATACCATTTCCAATTCGTAACGGGAGCGACTGCAATCGCAGCTTTGAATACCTCATTCCCCTTAAACAAACATAAAGACGACATGTAACCACCGTAACTCCAACCAAAAATCCCAATTCTGCTTCCATCTACATAATCCAAATTAGCCAAATATTTTGCTGCTTCGATTTGGTCTTGTGTTTCGTATTTCCCTAACTCTTGGTAAGTTACTTTCTTGAATTGTTCGCCTCTTGCTCCCGTTCCAGTATTATCTACAGAGACCACGATATAACCTTTCTGAGCTAACATCTGAAACCAAGCGTAATTCGTTCCACCCCAAGAATCCTTAACCGTTTGAGAACCTGGTCCTCCGTAAACGTACATGAAAACAGGATACTTTTTAGATTTATCAAAATTCGGTGGCGTAATCATATAACCATTCAAATCATCTTGACGACTATTTTTGAAGCTAAAAAATTCCGTTTCGCCCAACTCATATTTCGCAAAATCTTCTTTGAATCGCTTATTATCCTCTAATATTCTCACTTCCTTTCCTTTACGGTTACGAACGAAATAAGACGCAGGAACACCCATCGAAGAATGTGTGTGAATGAAATAATCAAAAGTGCTACTGAATCGAGCCGAATTCGTTCCGTCTTCTTTTGAGATTTTTTTATCTTTTCCACCGTCCAAATTCACACAATAAACTTCCCGTTGCATTGGCGTTTGCTTCGCAGCTTGATAGAATACTACACCTTTTACCTCATCAACACCGTAGAAATTCGTTACCTCAAAATCACCATTCGTCAATTGCATTTTCTTCGTCCCATCCATATTATATAGATAAACGTGATTGAAGCCGCTTTGCTCTGAAGTCCAAACGAAGTGTTTTCCATCTTTCAAGAAAGTCAAATTATCGTGTAAATCAACGTACGATTCATTTTTTTCATTCATCAATAATTTCACATCCCCAGTTGCGGCATCTGCAATATATAATTCCAAACTATTCTGATGACGATTCATCGTAAATACACATAATTCATTCGGATTTTGCGTCCACTTAATTCTTGGAATGTATTCTGCCTCTGGCGTTTTCACCTTTACAACTTTATCTGATTTCAAGCTATAAATATGAGCTGTTGTTTTGGCATTATCCTCTCCAGTTTTTGGATATTTGAACGTATAAATTTCCGGATACATCGCATTATTATAATAAGGCATTGAAAATTCCTTCACGGCAGCTTCATCAAATCTCAAAAACGAAATCGAATTACCATCTGGTGACCAATAAAACGCTCTATCAATCCCAAACTCTTCCTCATTTACCCAATCTGTCGCACCATTGATGATTTTATTTGCGGCCCCATCTTTTGTAATTTGCGTCACTACTCCAGATATCAAGTCCTTATAATACATATTATTATCTTGAACGTAAGCTACTTTGTCTCCAGCAGGATTTAGCATCGCCAAACGTTGTTTCCCTTCCGCAGAAACAGCCGTTAAAGATTTTGATTTCAAATCCCATATATAAAAGTTCGCAAAAGACGAATGACGATAAATCGCTTCCGAAGCCGTCGCCAAAAGTAATTTACTTTCGTCAGCCGAAAATTCATAACTATCGAAACCTGCTGGTGCATTTTCAGCTGCCGTTTTCATATCCGAAGAAAAGAACAACGTATCCGTAGCCTCTCCAGTCGTAATATCATATTTCACAATCGCAGTTCCATCTTTCGCACGTACTTGACGCGTATAATTTTTTCCATCATTTAAGAAATTAAAACCAGGAACAGAACGAGGATAAAACATATAATTCGTCCAAATATCCTCTAACGTAATTTGCTTATTTTGTGCTGTAAGGGTCGGAATTGCAATTGCTACAGCAACAATCAGTAATAATATTTTTTTCATTTTAATTTAAATTTATTATATAATTTAGTCTGGCAAACGGCAATGCCTTTACCAAACAGTTATCTTATTCACAATGATGATTCCGCTTATTCAATTATTATTTGATCCGCGACATTGGCAAAGGCAGTGGCATTTACCCTACTAACGTATCATTTCAAATTGATTGATATAACTTTCAAAATTGTATTGTTGCAAAAAATTAATTTTTTCTGGATGTTGTACATTTAGAATACGAAGATAATCGAAGTTTTTTTGCCAATGATCATACATTGCGTCATAAGCATATTTATCTTTTGCTTCAAATTGTACTATCATATCAGAAATCGGATTATAAATATAATAAGCAATGAATTCATTATGATGAAATAGCTCAAAATACCGAAAAGTCGTAGGGGTCACCTCAATTCCTGCCTTTGTGAATTCCCAGCTGTAATTTTCTTTTATCAATGATTGATAAATCGGCCAATTCGCTCTTTTGACTTCTTTTGCAGCATAATTTCCCACAAAAGCAACCTTAGGAATACGGCTACAAAAACCTTGATAAAGTTTATCAACCTTAAAACCAACCGACTGATAAGCCTTTATCGCTTTTATATTTTGAGTAATAACTTCCAGTGCAAAATTTTCAATACCGATTTTTTTGAAAAACGGAAATGCAAAGTTATACAATTGCTTCACTAATTTCTGACCTCGGTAAGTTGGAATGACGCCAGTTCCAGCATTAAAAGCAACCAAACTGCCATCTCGATAATCAATTCCATTGACTATAAAGCCAACTAACTGATCGTCTTCAAAAGCACCAAATGACAAATCATATCGAACTCGGTTACGTTTCCAATATTCCTCCCAAAAAATTATAGATTGCCGCATTGGAACGAAGTAATCCGAGAAAGATTCTAATAAAGCCTCCGTGATTATTTCGATTTTCGTATTTTCTAATGATTTAAAAGTTAGCATAACGGCAAAAATACAAAAAACTTGTAAAGATGATTTCTTTATGATTTGGCAAAAGCTGCTGAAAAAATCAAGTGATGATTTGAGTTGTTAAATTCAACAAATCATATCCGATTAATGAAAACAATACAATTTATAATAAAAAATACTTATTAGCATTTACGAATCAATTAGTTAAATATTATATCCGAACAAAAAAAATTCCTGAATTAATCAATACCGCATTAATATTACTGCAAAAAACATTATGCTTACAGCCTATTACGTATATTTTGAAAAATTTATGAAAAAGGTGCGTTTTCTCACTGAATATAAGGTGTAATCAACTTATATTTGAGCCTATATTTATGAAAATCATTAAAACAAAACGCTAACGTTACATGTCAGATAAATTAAAGTACGACTTACGAGGAGTTTCTGCCTCAAAAGATGAAGTTCATGCTGCTATCAAAGGATTGGATAAAGGCTTATATGAGAAAGCTTTCTGTAAGATTATGCCTGATTTTGCGGCTGGTGATAGCGAATATTGCAATATCATGCACGCTGATACTGCAGGAACGAAAACCAGTTTAGCTTATTTATACTGGAAGGAAACGGGGAATTTAGACGTTTGGAAAGGAATTGCACAAGATGCAATTATGATGAACCTTGATGATATGGCTTGTGTTGGCTGTATTGATAATATCATGTTGTCTTCTACAATCGGAAGAAATAAAAATTTAATTACCGGTGATGTTATTAAAACAATTATTCATGCGACAACAGATATTGTCACAGAATTAGCAAAACACGACATTAAGATTCATCTTGCCGGTGGCGAGACGGCTGATGTCGGAGATATTGTTCGTACAATAGATGTAGGTTATACTGCTTTTGGCAGAATCAAACGTTCTGACTTGATTGTCAATGATATAAAAGCCGGTGATGTCATCGTTGGTTTGGCATCTTATGGTCAATCGACGTATGAAAGTGAGTATAATGGAGGAATGGGAAGTAACGGTCTAACTTCGGCTCGTCATGATGTTTTACACCACGATTATATGTCAAAATACCCTGATTCTTTTGACAAAAATACACCTGAGTCAGTTATTTATATTGGATCTAAAAGGTTGACCGACAAGGTTATAATAGAGGAAACGACGACGGATGTTGGTCGCCTCATACTTTCACCTACAAGAACTTACTTACCGGTACTTAAAGTTTTACTTTCTGAATTGAAAAATCAAATTAGTGGACTTATTCATTGTACCGGGGGTGCTCAAACGAAGGTTATGAAATTCGTTGAGGATAATGTTCATATTATCAAAGATAATTTATTGCCTACGCCTCCACTTTTTGAGATGATTCAAAAAGAATCTGAGACAGAATGGAAAGAGATGTATCAAGTATTTAATATGGGACATCGCTTAGAAGTTTATCTAAAACCAGAAAATGCGGCGAGAGTAATCGAAATTTCGAAGCAGTTTGGAATTGATGCTCAAATTATCGGACGTGTTGAAACAAGTTCGACTGGAAGGCACTTGACGATAGAAAGTCCTTATGGAACTTTTGAATACTAAATTATATAAGACTGATTATTAGCATTGTACAAAAAGCCATACTATGAAATAATATTATACAGTGTGGCTTTTCTACAAAATTAAAAATCGCAAATTAGAGTATTTGCAATTACGCCTAATTATATATACTTCTTTAATTTAATTTTTATACTCAGAATACATATAAAACAAAAAAAATGAATTAGTTTAACGGTCAGACTTAGAAATTTTTCCAATAAATTCTGTACAGAATACTTTTAGTTCCAAAAAATATTCTGATTCTAACGAGCAAATAGACAGTATTTATGGAAAATATCATGCTCATTTGCATGATAAAAGTATTGAATATAACTGAAGTACAGAATTGAATACAAAGTCTAAAATCGCACTCTAACTATGAAAAATTATACTTACTTGCTTGTGCTAATGTTATTTAGTACAATTGCCGATGCTAAAATTGCCACCGTAAAAGGAAAAATTACAAGTCCCAGAGAAAGAACGGTAAGCCTATCAATGTATGCCGATTTAATCACTTTCGAGCCGATGCAATACAATGTCACATTAAATAGTGACAATACATTCTCTATTGATGTCCAAATCTTTGAAGCAACCGTCGCAACGCTGACACATGCGAATAGCTCTATCGAAGTATTTATTGAAGCTGATGATAATTTATTAATTGAGTTTCATGGTTGGGATTTAGAAGCAACCGCATTATTTAGTGGAAAAGGTGGAGAAAATAATTATTATCTAAATAAAGCATCAGAACGATTTAAGCGATTAAGTGACGAACACATTACTTACCAGATGAGTCATCTGAACCCAGATGATTTCAAAACCTATATGGATAAAATGCGTCAAAAAAAGTTAGCATTCTTACAAAAAGTAGAGCGTGAACTAACTTTTTCTCCTGCATTTGAAGCATATGCACAAGCAGACATTCATTATTGGTGGGCTCACTCATTGATGCAATATCGCTGGGAACATCCTTTTTATAATGACTTAGCTGCTCCAATGGATCTTCCTGATACCTACTTTTCTTTTTTAAATGAAATTGCGATTAAGAATGACGAAGCGGTTTGTAACCTACGTTATATTTACTTTTTAGACCAATATTTAGAATACAAAAACTCAAAAGATATCCGCTACAATAAATACGGCGCTCCGATTAGAGAAGATTATAGAGGTGCAAAAAGATTCTTGGAAGGAAAGGCAATGTATTATGTTTTAGCAAATGAAATATACATTAAGTGTAAAAATAAGGATACTTATTCCATTGGAAATGAAGTAGCAGAATTCTTGGAAGGTTGTCCTCATGATAATTATAAATCATTAGTAAAAGGAGAATACAGAAAAGCAAATGGGTTGGAAACTGGCGGAGCTGCTCCAGATTTCAATTTAGTAGATACGAATAACAAACAAATTCAATTAAGTGATTTCAAGGGAAAAGTTGTTTATTTAGATTTCTGGGCAACTTGGTGTGCACCTTGTACTTATGAGTTACTGAATAGCAAGAATTTAAAATCTCAATTCAGAGATAAGGACGTCATTTTCTTATATATTTCTTTGGATACAAATATGGATAACTGGCTTTCATTTTTACAGCGCCACAATCCAGAAGGCATTCACGTCTATGCACAAGGTGTTTATAATTCATCTGTTGCAGAGGAATATTCTGTGCGAGGTTTACCAAGTTTCTTCTTAATTGATAAAGACGGAAATTTAGCACGTGTTCCTGCAAAACGTTCAAGCGAGACGGGTGTTATTGCAGAGATTGAAGAAGTCCTGACAAGATAATTTTTTAAAAGAGATGCGATATAAAAAAATCGGTTGCAAGCATGATGCTTACAACCGATTTTTTATTTTAGGTGAATATTTCAGCTATTTTAAATATACTTTCCATCTTATCCGACCTAAAGCATAATTTCATTTAAAATATATACCCGATAGAAAGACTTGCACGAGTTCCTACAAATGGAATAAATCCACCTCCTGCTGAAATTTCTTTAGAAATCTCATCCGGAACTAAATCAATATTGTTTAATATTGGAATATCATCTATAAATGCTTGTGTATCGGCTGCAAAGTCATTAAAAACACCACTATCATTAGCTCTAAAAGTACCTTTAGGACGATTTAATCCAAGTCCTAAACCAATGATATTCCAGCTAATTGTAAATTTATCTTGAATTACAAATTGATATCCAATTTGTCCTCCTAAGTTTATTGTAAATACGTTCAATTCTGCTGACGCATCAACAGAATTCCCTGTATTATCATTCGTATAGCTTCCTGTTAATTGAAAACTTCTATTTCCTAATTTAACATAAGGGGCAACATAAAAACCTTGTGGGGCATTTCCACTCGTATAAAAGCGATATTCGCCCGCAACATAAACTCCGCCATAGGTTCCTTCTCTAAACTCAAGATTATTATTTGCACCAATACTTTCGACTCTATCAAATATTGACTGAGGCACAGCAAGAGGTATTTGGATGCCCAGCTCTCCCAAGACGCTGCTTCTTTCTGATAGAACATATTCATATTCTAAATTAATTCCTCCTGTAAAAATATTACTCAACCCTAATTTCACAACATTATTTTGTGCTTGTACGCTCATTGTAATAAATACAATTGCAATAATTAATGATAATTTTTTCATAAATAATTTGATGTTTTAGCTTAATGATAAATTATAATAACGAATGTAATATTAATACGTAATTAATCTCTTTTTCGTATTATTAATTTAAGAATTAATTAATATTTTGAATTAGCATATCTTTGTGATATGATAAAGGATACTTATAAAACAATCACCAATACTTCAGAAGGTCTGTTTACCGATAAAGGAAGTAAATTTATTGCCTACGCATTTCCAATAAAATCAGAAGATGATATTAAAGAATACTTAGAATTTGTAAAAAAGGAACATTGGAAAGCAAGACATCATTGTTATGCATGGAGATTGGGAACGGACAGAAATACTTATCGATCGAATGATGATGGCGAACCTTCTGGAACAGCTGGCAAACCAATTTTGGGACAATTAGACAGTTTTGAAATTACGGATACTTTGGTCATTGTAGTCCGATATTTTGGTGGAACGAAATTGGGTGTTGGAGGATTAATAAATGCTTATAAATCAGCTACAATTGATGCTTTAAATCAAACTGAAATTGAAGAAAGAACGATTGATAATTATTACAAAATCGTGTATGATTATGGGATTACGAGTCAAGTAATGAATTTTATAAATCATCATCAATTGAATATTATTAATCAAAGTTTTGGAGAAAAAGCAATGATGCATTTTTCAATTCCCATCTCAAAAGCAGATGGAATATTGGAAATATTAGAGGAAAAGTCACTGAATGAAGGCTTTACAGATTTATTTGAATTAGAATTAACCGTTACGAAATAAAAGAAATGTATTAAATTACTCATTTTATCCTGTAACAAGTTCCATTCTTTTTCGTCTAATCATCCGAATCACTTATGGTTTTAATACCTGTCGAAGAACCTACCTAATATTTTTTTTGAAGGAAATACGATTAAAGTTATTATTATACACTGCTCAATACCAAAATTTTATGAAAAAATTCTATTTAGTTGCTCTACTGTTGCTAAGTGCAATAGTGATAGAAGCTCGTGAAGTTGGATTAATGAATACCGAAAATTATAAGTATAAAGTCGCTAAACAAGTTTTTGAAAAATTAATAGCCGCAAAAGGCGATAAACAAATGCAAGTTCCTGAATTTGTAATGTCTACAGAAAAGCGATATGTCGCTTGGATAGATAATAGGAAAATACAAATTGGCTTAGAGGAAGCAGCTTATAATATTTGTATAAGTTATGGTGAGGATTCTCTAAATACAATGGCTGCCTTGATTGCTCATGAAATTACACATTATTATGAGAAGCACTCTTGGGGAAAAGGTTTTACGACAGCATTCATTGATTTAGATATTTCGGAAGTGGCAAAAACGACTTCTAAGTCAACGAATATAAAAATGACTAATGAAGCAGAAGCTAATTATTTAGGTGGCTTTTTAGCGTATTCAGCTGGTTTTCAAACATTCGGTGTGATGCCAAAATTTTTGGTTGATGTCTATTCAGAATATGATTTACCAGAAAAAATTCCTGGTTATCCAAGTTTGGATGATCGCTTAAAATTGGCCGTAGAATCAGAAATAAAATTAGAGGAGCTCATCCATATTTTTGATGCTGCAAATTATATGATTATTTTACAACAGTACAGTATCGTGAGTGATTATTACAGCTATATTTTAAAAGAATTTCAAAGTCGTGAAATTTATAATAATGCCGGTGTAAGTAATACTATGGCTGCATTACAGCTTTTTGATAAGAATGCAGAACAGCTAAAATATACTTATCCAATTCAATTGGATGGAGAGATAAAAATGTCGAAACCCAAAATAAGAAGTGAAGCGTTCGGTTCTCCAAAAAAGGTAGAAAAACGCAAAGAATTATTAAGAAAAGCAAAGTTCTATTTTGAGCAAGCTCGCTCTTTGGATGCCGAATATACAACTGGTCTTATCAATTTAGCTTGTGTCTATGATTTAATAGGCAGTTATGAAGAAGCCAGTTTCTTCGCAAAAAA
>Ga0209712_10001357_pt1 | contig 20919 bp, 19 predicted proteins | sample ArcOceMetagenome_FD_187443 | JGI IMG/M metagenome (GOLD analysis project Ga0209712, IMG submission 187443) | Marine eukaryotic phytoplankton communities from Arctic Ocean - Arctic Ocean - Greenland ARC118M Metagenome (SPAdes) (version 2) | ecosystem: Environmental > Aquatic > Marine > Oceanic...
TGGGTGAAGTGCCACCGGCGGGCTCCATCCGTTTTCGGGGTACGGAAATTGCCGGCCTGCCCAACCACAAAATTTCGCGGCTGGGGTTGGGGTATGTCCCGGAGGATCGGGATATTTTCCCTACCCTCACGGTGCGACAGAACCTGGAGTTGGGCCTGAAAAATCCGCGCAAACCCGGTAAGTGGACTGTGGAAAAAATGCTCGAGATGTTCCCCAATCTGGCGCGCCGCGAACACTCCCCGGCGGGGGTGCTGTCCGGCGGTGAAAAGCAGATGCTCGCCATGACCCGCACCCTGATGGGCGACCCGTCCCTGATCATGATCGACGAACCCACCGAAGGCCTGGCCCCACTCATCGTCAAACAAATCGCCGACCTGATTTCAGAAATCGCCAACGCTGGTGTCTCCATCCTGCTGGTGGAGCAGAAACTCTCCATCGCCATGGACATCTCCCACCGCGTGCTGGTCATGGGCCACGGCCAGATCGTGTTCCAGGGCACCCCGGACGAACTGCGCAACGATGACGCCGTGCGCAAGGAGTGGTTGGAGGTGTAAGGCGTTTCGGTTGTCCCCGATCTTCTTGCCTGGCAAGAAGATCGGGGCCGTCAGTGTGCCTAATTCCCGAGGGGCGGCCTATGCCCACCTTCGGAGCCTCCCTGCCTGTGCTCCAGCCGCAGCCGTTTATCGCAACCACAGTAGGAGCGCCACTTGAGGCGCGAACCCCTAACCCTGAATAAACGCCCCAGCCCCAATAGCCGCGCCAATTACCCGGCAAGGCCGCTCATGAAAAAGTGCTAATTGGCCCTAGATCTCCCGTCAAAACGTGATAATGTCCACAAAAATAATGAATAAGCTTCAATGCGAGCGAATAAGGTGTCTGAACCTCCTGGCGTTTCAGTGAGCCGGGCGGTGTAGGACGCTAGCTCATTGCATCAATGGTCACTGTCGGCACCTAAAAAGGATTTGGGGACAACATTGAAACAGGGAACCACCTCAACCAACTTCGATTTCCTGCAAGAGCACGATCCACTCTTCGTGGAGCTGGCCGCGTCGGCAGAACGGGCCTTTGCCAGTGATCCGAACACCACTCTGATCAAGCTGCGTCAATTTGCCGAGGCCGTTACCCAGCATCTTGCGGCCCGTGCCGGTGTCGACTTTGATGAACAAACCTCCCAGGCTGATCTTCTCTATCGCCTGAATCGCGAGCTGCGTTTCGAGCCGGTGGTGCGTGAGCTGTTCCACACCCTGCGTATCGAGGGCAACAAGGCCACCCACCAGTTCCGCACCCAGCACCGCGAAGCCATGGATGGGCTCAAAGTGGCTCGCGCCCTCGCCATCTGGTTTCATCGTGCCTTTGGCAAGGCAGGCTCAGGCTTCAAGCCAGGCCCTTTTACACCACCGAAAGACCCTAGCGCCCAACAGCGCCAGCTGCAGGTGGAAATCGAAAAGCTGCAGCATGAATTGCAGGAGGCCAATGTCAGCCTGGATTCCAGCCAGCAGCTCAATGATCTGATCGCCAAAGAAAAAGCCGAATACAAAGCCCTGGCGCTGGCCATGGATGAAGAGTCTCGCGCCCTCGCCAAGCAGGCCGAAGCGCACGAAGCCGCGCTGAAGCAGCAACAGCAGGACTACGAGAAAACCATTCAAGGACTGCAGCAACAGCTTATAGAGAAAGGCGCACAGGCTGCCTCCAGCGAGATGCAGTACGTGGCTACCCAAACTCAGGCAGCCGGTAAAACCATCGTACTGGATGAAGCACTGACGCGCGTGCTCATCGACAACCAGCTACAGGAAGAAGGCTGGGAAGCGGACAGCGAAGATCTCACCTACCAGAAAGGCGCGCGTCCGGAGAAAGGCCACAACCGCGCTATCGCAGAATGGCCAACCACCTATCAGGGAAAGAAGGGCCGTGCAGACTATGTCTTGTTCGCCGGTCTCACCCCCATCGCTGTTGTTGAAGCCAAAAAGGAAAACACCAATGTGGCGGGCAAAATCCGTCAGGCGGAACGTTACAGCAAGGGCTTTCAGATTGCGGCACCGTTAGTGCCCGCCTTCGAACTGTCAGGGCGCACCATCGCCTGGCCCGATGATAATGACGCGCACTACAACGTGCCCTTCGTCTATTCCTGTAATGGCCGCCCCTACGTGCCTCAGCTGGCAGAACAATGTGGCACCTGGTTCCGCGATGTGCGCTTCTCCAGCAATACCAAACGGCCACTGGAAAAATTCCACACCCCGGATGGCCTGCTCGACCTGCTCAAGCGCAGCAAGGAAAAGGCCGAACAGGCTTTGAAGGCTGAACCCTTCGGTTACCTGAAACTGCGCGACTATCAGGAAAAGGCAATCCACGCGGTAGAAGAGAGTCTGTCCAAAGATGCCCGCCGTGCCCTGCTGGCCATGGCCACCGGCACCGGCAAGACGCGCACCATCATCGGCCTCATGTACCGCTTCCTGAAAGCAGAACGCTTCAAGCGCATTCTCTTTCTGGTAGATCGCAACGCCCTCGGTCAGCAGGCCATGGATGCCTTCAACGAAGCCCCGCTGGAACAGAACCAGACCTTATCGAAGATTTATAACGTGGCCGAAATGGGCGACATGGCGGCGGAGGCGGAAACCCGCGTGCAGGTGGCCACAGTGCAGGCCATGGTCAAGCGCGTGTTCATGAGCGACACACCGCCGCCGGTGGATGCCTACGATTGCATCATCATCGACGAAGCCCATCGCGGTTACACCCTGGATCAGGAAATGACCGAAGGTGAACTGGCCACCCGCGATGCCAGCCAGTACCTGTCCAGCTATCGCCGGGTGCTGGATTATTTTGATGCGGTCAAAGTCGGCCTCACCGCCACCCCGGCCAAACACACCAGCGAAATCTTCGGCAAACCGGTCTATACCTATTCCTACCGGGAAGCCGTAGCCGATGACTGGCTCATCGACCACGAGCCGCCGATCCGTTATGAAACCCTGCTCACCCAGCAGGGCATCAAGTTCGACAAGGGTGCCAGGGTCAGCGCCATCAATACCCAGAGCGGTGCGGTGGAAGTTGCCGAACTGGAAGACGACGTCAGCTTTGACGTCGACACCTTCAACAAGCGCGTCATCAACGAAAACTTTAATCGGGTGATCTGCGAGCAACTGGCCAAAGAGCTGGACCCCTTTGATGACGAGAAGACCATGATCTTCTGCGCCACCGATCGCCACGCCGACATGGTTAAACGGCTACTCGACGATGCCTTCAAGGCAACCTACAACGGCGCCTACAACCAGGCTGCCGTGGCCAAGATCACCGGGCAAAGCGACAAGGTGTCTCAGCTCATCAGCCAGTACAAGAACGAGCGTTACCCCAATATCGCCATCACCGTGGACCTGCTCACCACCGGTATCGATGTGCCCAGAATCTGCAACCTGGTGTTCCTGCGCCGGGTGCGCTCGCGCATTCTCTACGAGCAGATGATCGGCCGCGCCACCCGCCGCTGTGATGACATCGGCAAGACCGTGTTCCGCATCTACGATCCGGTGGATATCTACGCCGCCCTGGACGACGTGAACACCATGAAGCCGCTGGTGAAAGATCCCCACATCACCCTGGAGCAACTGGTCAACGAACTGGCCAACCCGGAGACCCTGAAGCAAGCCCTCAACGCCCCCGGCGAACAGCAGGACGAAAGCCACGCCGATGTGGTACTCAGCCAGCTCAGCCAGAAGCTCATGCAGGTACTGCGCAAGGCCGGGCAAAAGGCAGACACCAACCCCCAGGTCAAAAACAAGCTCGACGAACTGGAGCAACTCTGGGGCGTGGAGCCGAAAACCCTCCACAAGCACCTGCACGATCTCGGCCCCAAACAGGCTGCGGCTTTCCTTCAGCAGCATGGCGGCCTGGTCGACCAGTTGGCCGAAGTGAAAGTGTTGCTCGGTAGTGAGCGCATGCCGCTGATCTCCGAACACGAAGATGAACTCAAAGACCGCACCCAGAGCTACGGCAAGTACCAACGTCCGGAAGACTACCTGGATAGCTTCACCACCTTCATCCAGCACCAGCTCAATGAATCCGCCGCCCTGGCGGTGGTGGTGAACAAGCCCCGTGATCTCACCCGTGAGCAACTCAAGGAAGTGCGCCTGCTGCTGGACACTAACGGCTACACTGAGCCAAAACTGCAAAGCGCCGTGCGCAACCAGACCAACAAGGACATCGCCGCCAGCATTGTCGGCCACATCCGCCGCGCCGCCCTGGGCGAAGCCCTCAAGCCCTTCGAGCAGCGCGTGGCCGAAGCCATGGACCGCATCTACGCCCAGCACAGCTGGAACCCCAACCAGCTCAAGTGGCTGGAGCGCCTGGGTAAGCAACTGGTCCACGAAGTGATCATCGACCGGGACTTCGTCAACCAGCGCTTCGGCGAGCAGGGCGGCGTGAAAGCCCTGGATAAAGTGCTGGAAAATCAGCTGGATACGGTGCTGGATGAGCTGGGCGAGGCCATCTGGCCGCCAGTCAGCGCCTGATAATCCTCTGGCCCCTGTGGGAGCGGTCGTTCGACCGCGATTGGCCCTGTCTTGGCCCGATTTACTCTATATGTCGAAAAAAGGGCGATTTATCGACATATCGGAGCAACATGTCGATGCCGTGGACATAAGTCATTCTTGAAATAAGGTGTGTCGTTATTACAACTAAGGCCACAAGTTGAAATAGCTGCCTCTCTTATTTTAACTTCCGAGGCGCGCCCCCATGCAGCGAGGACTCACCGGGCAATACACTAGTAGCGGCTTTGGGAGGCTCTGGCCGCCCTTGGCCGGCTGTCCGGATCTCATGGATGCCTTCGAACACCAGCTGGGGCTGGTGCGCGAAATGACCGGCCAGAAACGCAACCGCGTTTACGCCTACACCGCCTATATCGACATACTGAATCGGGACTGACCCCGACCAACAGCCACAGCGTCGATGCGCTCAGGAATTGGAGCAGTAAAGAGGCGGCAGGGGAGGGCTCTGCCTAAACCCCGGTTTTCTCTCTGTGTCGATGCCCTGAACATACGGGCTTTTTTGTATTGATTGTTGGTGTTATTTAATACACAAATAGCCTTGTGCATGAACTGCCATCCACAAACGTTGTTATATATTGCTTTTCTCTATTTTTAATACACAAGTAGTTTTGTGAATGGTAGAGTCAACACAAAGTCATTTATGAATGACATATTAAAGAAACTAATACGCTAGCGGCGGTGCCCATGGAACCCTACCGACCACAAGACCTGCCACTGGCAGACATCGACATCGACTACGCCCAGCTGATCACCCTGGTTGGCGAGGCTAATGCCAAGCTGGCGGAATACAGTGGCTTGCTGCAAGGCATTGTGAATCCTGCGGTCATGCTGTCACCGCTAACTCAGCAGGAAGCGGTGCTGTCCTCAAAAATCGAGGGTACCCAGGCTACAGTGGAGGAGGTGCTGGAGCGGGAAGCCGGCCAGAACTTCGATGATCGAAAGAACGAAGACATCAACGAAATCCTCAACTACCGCAAAGCCATGATGCTCTCCCAGGAGCATCTCAAGGATGGCAGGCCGATCACCCTCAACCTCTTGTTGCAGCTGCATGCCATCCTGCTTGATAGCGTGCGTGGGCAACACAAGGCGCCGGGTGAATTCCGCAGGGAGCAGAACTGGATTGGTCGTCCCGGCTGCAGTATCGAACAAGCCAGCTTCGTGCCGCCTAACCCGCTGCAATTGGAAAGCCACCTGCAGCAGTGGGAGCAATACCTGCAACACAATGATTTCGATGTGTTGGCACAGACCGCCATCGTTCATGCTCAGTTTGAGTTGCTGCATCCCTTCAAGGACGGCAATGGCCGTATTGGGCGCCTGCTGATACCGCTTTTTCTGTACGCCAGACAGCGGCTTTCCAGCCCCATGTTTTACCTGTCGGACTATCTGGAAGCCCACCGTGATGAGTATTACCAGCGCCTCTCGGCTATCTCCGCCGAAGGCGACTGGACCGGCTGGATTCAGTTCTTTCTGCGTGCGGTCATTCAGCAGGCGCGCACCAATCTGGATAGAGTCCGTCGCATCATGGCGCTCTATGAAGAAACCAAGGCGACAATGGCAGACATCACCCACAGCCAGCATAGCCCCAAGCTGCTGGACGGCATCTTTGATCGTCCGATTTTCAGCGCGGGCAACTTTGCCCGGCGTACCGGTATTAACAAGCAGACCTTGCACGGCCTGCTGCGCCAGCTGGTTCAGGAAACCGGGCCACTCATTATTCTGCAGGAAGGGCAGGGCCGCCGACCTTCCATCTACGCCTTTCCTGCCTTGCTTAACATCTGTGAAGGGAGAGACATCTTCCCTGCCACCCAAAACGCATAAGGCTGACCATGACCAACAACGACATCGTCCAGAAACTCTGGAACCTCTGCGACGTCCTCCGTGACGACGGCATCAACTACTCCGACTACGTCACCGAGCTGGTGCTGCTGCTGTTTATCAAGATGGTTCACGAAAACACCGAAGCGGGCACCCTGAAAAACCACCCGCTGCCGGAAGGCTGCCGTTGGACTGACCTTAACAGTCAGGATGGAACGAACCTGCTGGATGACTACAAGCGCATCCTTCTTGCTCTGTCCACGGGGAAAGACAAGGATGGCAAGCAGATACACGATGATCCTCTGATCACTGCCATCTACGCCGATGCTCAGACCCGACTGCGCGAGCCCCGTCATCTGAAACAGATGGTTAGTACCATTGATAAGATCGACTGGTTCAGCGCCCAGAAAGACGGCCTCGGTGATCTCTACGAAGGCCTGCTGGAAAAGAACGCCAACGAAACCAAATCCGGTGCCGGGCAATACTTCACTCCCCGTGCCCTCATCGATTCCATGGTGCGCTGCATCCGCCCGCAAATCGGTGAAACCATTCAGGACCCGGCCGCCGGCACCGCCGGCTTCCTGGTCGCGGCGGACCAGTACATGCGCGCCCAGACCGATGACTATCTCGATCTCAGTGCCAAGGACGCCAAAATCCAGAAGAACAAAGCCTTTATCGGTGTAGAGCTGGTGCCCTCCACCCGCCGCCTCGCACTGATGAACTGCCTGCTCCACGGCATGGAAGGCGACAAAGAAGGCGTGGTTCACCTCGGTAACGCCCTGGGTATGGTCGGCCAGGGCCTGGACAAGGCCGATGTCATCCTCGCCAACCCGCCCTTCGGCACCGCCAAAGGCGGCGAAGCCTCCATCACCCGCGACGACCTCACCTACAAGACCAGCAACAAACAGCTTGCTTTCCTGCAGCATATCTACCGCAACCTCAAGCCCGGTGGTCGCGCCGCCGTGGTGCTGCCCGATAACGTGTTGTTCGAAGCCGGCGTCGGCACCGAGGTACGCCGCGACCTGATGAACAAGTGCAACCTGCACACCATCCTGCGCCTGCCCACCGGCATCTTTTATGCGCAAGGCGTCAAAACCAACGTGCTGTTCTTCACCAAAGGCAGCGCCAAAGACAAACTGCAGGAAGAAAACTGCACCGAAAACGTCTGGGTCTATGACCTCAGAACCAACATGCCCAGCTTCGGCAAACGCACCCCCTTCAGCGAACAACACCTCAAACCCTTCGAAGCTGTCTATGCCCCTGGTTTTTCTGTGGGAGCTAGCCTGCTAGCGATTTCGCACCCCACCAACCGCACCGAAGGCGAATACAGCTTCAACGCCGAAGAAATTGATCTAAGCGCCGATGCAAAAAAAGCCGAAGAAAACCAGGGCGCCGACGAACAACTCATCAAAAGCCGCTGGCGCTGCTTCACCCGAGACTGGATAGTCGACCACAAAGGCGACTCGCTGGATATTGCCTGGCTGAAGGACAGTGACAGTGTGGATGCAGCGAATTTGCCAGAGCCGGACGTGTTGGCAGGGGAAGCCATGAGTGAGCTGGTGCAGGCGCTGGGTGAGTTGGATGGATTGATGCGGGAGCTGGGTGCTGGGGAGGAGGCTGATAAATCGCTAGCGCTCGTCAATGATGTTTTGGGTGGGGCTAAGTAATGGGGGCTTCCGATTACCCAAGTTCATGGTGTGGAACTGCGTTGGGCGAGGTTTGTAGTAAGCCTCAGTACGGATATACGACTAAAGCGAGCTCGCAGGGTAAGGTGAAATTTCTGCGGACGACCGACATAACGAAAGGAGAGATAAATTGGTCAAGTGTTCCCTTTTGTGAGAACGAACCGGATGATGTACTCAAGTATCAGCTTGAAGATAAAGACATTGTTATATCTCGTGCGGGCTCAATTGGCTTCAGTAGCTTGCTTGTTGATCCTCCAAAAGAATCTGTTTTTGCGTCCTATCTGATTAGGTTCAAGCCATCTGAAAAATTGTCAGAGAGATTTCTTAAACGGTTTCTTGAATCTCCTGACTATTGGCATCAGCTCAAGGCGATGTCAGCAGGAAATGCGGTGCAGAATGTTAATGCAAGTAAGCTGTCTAAAATAATGCTTCCTGTGCCGCCTCTAGCCGAACAAAAAGCCATCGCCGAAAAGCTCGAGACCCTGCTGGCCCAGGTGGAAAGCACCAAAGCCCGCCTCGAACGCATCCCGAAAATCCTCAAACGCTTCCGTCAATCCGTCCTCGCCGCCGCCGTGAGCGGGAGGTTGACGGAGGGGTTTAATATAACTGATCAGGATTATTACCAGTCTATTGATGAAGAAATAATAGAAGATAGAAAGCTCGCTACGATCCCTCTTCCAAATGCAGAGGAGCTTGAGCTTGCGGTGAGTTTTTTTGATGGCGCAAGTTGGGACAGGTGGAAACTATATGCACTCGAGCAGCTTGTTGATAGTAAAAGAGGTATTCCATACGGAATCGTCCAAACAGGAGAGGCTCAGCAGGAAGGCGTGCCTACAATACGTTGTGGTGATGTTAAGCCTCTATACATAGAAAGCGATAATCTCAAAAAGGTCCTTCCTGAAATTGAGGATAAATACTCTCGAACAAGGCTAAGGGGAGGAGAGGTCCTGCTGGCTATTCGGGGGACGGTGGGAAATGCAGCAGTTATTGATGATAAGTTAGTTGCCAACCCAATAAATATTAGTAGAGAAGTAGCGATGATTCCTGTTAGAGGGAACATTTCATCGCGCTATGTGGCTCTGTTGTTGCAGTCTCCGGGTGGATACAGGGCACTTGCAGAGAAAACAAAAGGTGTTGCCCAAAGGGGTATCAATCTTTCTGACGTTAAACGTCTGGTCACACCGTTGCCAACCTTTAGCGAGCAAGCTGAGATCGTTCGCCGCGTAGACCAACTCTTCGCCTACGCCGACACCATCGAAACCCAGGTCAACAACGCCCTGGCACGGGTCAATAACCTCACCCAATCCATCCTCGCCAAGGCCTTCCGCGGCGAACTAACCGAACAATGGCGCAAGGACAACCCGGATCTGATCAGTTGCGAAAACAGCGCCGAAGCCCTGCTGGAAAAGATCAAGGCAGAACGCGCAGCGGCCAAGCTGGTGAAGAAAGCTAAAGCAAAGGTAAGAAAGGGGTAGGATGTGAGTTTTTTGAAAGATGGATCTTATGTGGCGTTTGATATTAGTGCGAAGAATGTGATTACTCGGCCAGCTCTTGCTGGTGCGTGGATTGAGGTTTATCTCAAGGGAAGGGTTTCCGATAATGGTATTAACGCTATTCCTCTATCTGGATCTCTTCAGATAAATGCTCAAGGCCCCCAGTTGCCGTGGCCTCGGTTCGATTTGTACCAGACGTACCAGCCGCAAGCCTTTAACGGAAATGAGACGCAAATCATATATGCCGGTCATGTTGGTTATCCTTTGCTGGAGGCCTTTGAGAAAGAGCGAGCAGGCAAGGATTTCTCAGTGCACATACAAGCTTCGCTGAGAGTGCATGCTCAGAATGGTGCTATAGAGGATTGGAACCTTAACGGTCATGAATCGCTACATAAGAATGTTCAGGAATGGGGGAATATTCTGTCTTCTGCAGGGTATAGGAAGTACCTTTTCCATGATTTATCGTTCCCGGCAGATGGCAGTGAAAGGGAAAATTCTGTCTATAGCCTACTGTATACGGCGAGAGCGCTTTTCGAATCAGGGTTATATAGGGAGTGCGTGGCAAGACTGAGGCAAGCGGAAGAGAGACTTCGCGAGCGTAGAAAGGACAAGAGGAACATTTTTTCAGCTATGGAAGCGTCCGCGTCAAATTCTAGAGCAGAGAAAGAGGCAATGACGCTGGATCAACGGCTTTTTTCGTTGAGAGGCCATATGCAGAATGTACTCCACTCAGCAGCCCATGAAGCAGAGCCGGATTCCTCGTTTACTCGTGAGAAGGCGAAGCTCCTCCTCATTACGGTATCGGCCATGGTAGAGCTATTTCCAGAGCCGACTGTCGATTTGGTCGCTGGAGAGAAAGATGAGTGACATCAAACTGTTCCAGCTCAAAGGCAATAGCGTAACCGAGCTTGCGGGCAGCGCGGTTAAGCTCGAAAAAGATCTTCAGCTTCATGTGGAGTCCAACATGGAGGTGCTGCTCGGCGTCCGCTTCCTGGCCAGTGAGTATGGCACTGGCAAAACCCATAAAGGGCGTATCGACTCCTTGGGGCTGGATGAGAACGGTTGCCCGGTGATCGTCGAGTACAAGCGCCACAGCAATGAGAATGTAATCAACCAGGGCTTGTTCTACCTGGACTGGCTGCTGGATCATCAGGCCGAGTTCAAGCTGCTGGTCATGGAGCAGATTGGCAGGGAGGTGGCTGAATCCATCGAATGGGGTGGCACCCGCCTGATCTGCATCGCCTCGGACTTCAACAAGTACGACGAGCACGCCGTCCAGCAGATCAATCGCAATATCGAACTAATGCGCTATCGCTACTTCGGTAGCGAGCTATTGCTGCTGGAATTGGTCAACGCCCAGACCGCCAGCGGTTCCCTGATTCCGACAACCTCGTCCCTTCAAACGAAACGTCCAGCGAAAACCAATAGCCGCAAAGACGGCAAGAGAAGTGGCGACAAATCCCAGCAAGAGCGACTGGAGTTGGCGTCCCCCGAGCTGCTCAAGCTCTATGACACGGTGTGCAGCTACATTGAGCAGCTGGGCGATGAAGTCCAGCGCAAGGAGCTCAAGCTCTACACTGCCTTCAAACGCATCCGTAATTTCGTCTCGCTACTGGTAATGCCAGGAAAAGATACGCGCCTAGTCATGTACCTCAAACTCCCCGGTTCATTGGGGGAAGAAAATAGCTTCAGCCGAGACATGAGCAGTATCGGCCATTGGGGTACGGGAGATTTGGAAGTGAATATCCGTAATGCAGAGGATTGGGAAAGAGCAAGGCAGCTTGTGGATAAAGCCTATCAGCAGAGTTAGTTCGAAGATTGAGCGATAAAATTATGGTTTCAATGGATGGAATGTTTTCGTCTCGCTTATTGAAGAGGTTGGCTTTGGGGCGAAAGCTGTCTTCCTTTCTGCATAATGAAGTAGGCATCAGAAGTAATGATGTACGTAAGGTTTTATCTTTGACAGCGAATGACTCTGATGCCGAAAGGTTAGTCGGAAAGATCGATGGTTACTGGCGCAGGAAAAGACAGGAAGCTGGCTTGAGTGCTCACCCAGAAGATAATAAAGAAAGGCTGCTTATCTACTCTCTCGTTTCTCATGTGCTGGCTTCGCACTCCTCATGCTATGAAGTGCTGATGGAAGAGGCTAAGTATATCGAGAATATTGAATTTTTACCCATTGCTTTGATGCTTGAGGCAGAGGTGTTTCATGATGGTTCTGATCTTGGTGAGGCTTTGAACGCAATAAGGAATGAGAGAAAAGAAGGTATAGTAAAAATAATAGATCCGGTGGCTCTCGATAACGAGTTTGTGACTGGGCCTTACCCGTCAGTATCTGACGTAAAATACGCTGATCTGAAAATAGATTTAATTTCGATTTTTGACAATTCAGTTCTGTCATGGCTGGCTTTGATGGATGTCTTGTTTCACAGATCAATTCCCGAGTTTGTTGATATAACGCCTGTTCCATGGTTTTTGAGATTGATGCCTCTTAACCCGGATTTCAAAGCCAAGACTTCCAATGCCAGGCTTATTGATATGTTGGCTTGTATATCATTCAGGAAGTCGCGACGTATCTGGCCAGATAAACCGCCAAAGACGGGTGAAATCACCAGTAACCCCGGGTTCTCATCGGCCTGGCGGAGAAATGATAAGCGGCTTGGGGCGTCTGATGAATCTGATCCGAATAAGGTTATCAGTCACTGGCGGGAGCCGGGCCGGAAGTTTTCTTTCGGTGACTTTGCAGGCCTATGGTCGGCGCTAAACCCGCAGGAAAATGTGGCCTCCATGCTCCCCTTGTTTTACGCCTCCAATATTTGGCAGGAGGTATTTTTCTCTCGTGAGAGAGAAGCCAATTTGATATTTAGACGGTGCCTTTTTAATAGATATGAATATTGGTGGAAGCTGCATCTGGCAGTTAGCCAGGAAGAAGGGTATGAAGCCGCTGAAGCCCCTCTCCCTGGCTGCATATCGCTGGTTTAGTGACTCGATATTTACCCGCTGGAACTGGTCAGATGCCAGCCATTGTCATTGGGGCATTCGTAGACGCGCAGATTTGGGGCTCCTTGCTCGGCTAGTATACTGGCACGCCTGTCTGCCCCTTTTCTTGTCTCATAAAGGCTTTTGGGTTCACCTGAAGCGCTGGTGCAGTAACCGCATGTTCGGCTTGGGGTGTGCCTGCTCTTGGGCGTCAGGTGCCAGTATCTGCATTTGGTGCAATCATAAGGAATTAGGTCGTTCCCATATATTGTGTTGATGTAGTTCGCTGCATCTTCAGCCTGAAATTCAAATTCATACTCAGTGAGCGGTTCGCCTCGCTTGCTCATGCAGGTCATGCTTTTGCTCGCCATATTTATGCTCCTTGTCTGCTGTTGAAGTAACAGAAAAGAGCTTAATTCGATTTAAAAAGCATTTTTCCCCATCTTTAGGACAGAGGCATGTAGGAAATGATTTGCCTGAATGCTCATCCGTTCACTTCTTCCATGCAGTCCGGCCCCACCTGTTGACGCATCACTCTTCTGTGTTGTTCCCTCAGTTCGGCTGATGCGCTCTGGGTCGAGTTGCTGTCTGGCTACCAGTATGGGGCTCGCTAACTTTGCCTGGGTTGGGAAATGACCTGTTACCAAGCCAGTGACTTTCTTGTTTGCATGCATGCCGGGGGCAGAGAGCCCCCTCGGAAGGGTGCGGATAGATGGCGCACCAGCAAGCGATGACAAGACGGGTCAGGATATTCGTTCAGCAAGCTGAACTTCCCACAAAACACCCTCTCCACCCAGCGGCAGCGTCACTCGATATTCTGGATCTGTTTGTTGGTTAAGAATTAAAAATACTTGAAAGTCAATTGGTTGCCTGTGTTTTTGCATGGCGGTTTTTGCTTTGCCCACCATGTTGCCCACCACTTTTAAGTCCTTGATTTAGCTTAATGAGCAAATACGCGGGGCCTTTTGGAGGAGGGTGGGTTGCTGAAAAGGCGGGGTCCACGTGCCCGGTATTTCAGGTCGTGACGATAGGGTTTCTGGTGAATGTATTCACTGGAGAGCAAGATGACAATTCGTTGGCGTTACCTGGATGGATGGCTGGTAGCTCATCATTAAGAAGGGTCGGAATTGAGGATCTGGGAAGCGGATTCTTCATTGGGCCCGGCGCTGGCCTTATTGCTGAATGAGGCTCCAGAACTCTCACGTCTATTAGTGCAGGGATTTGGCCAAAATTGCTGACGGCAGTACGATTCCTGGCCTTTGGTGCACTCGCGCGGCTTTCTTTGGGCATTATGGTGTCTATTTTGTCCATTAAATGCGAAAATTGGACAAAATAGTATCCATATAGGTGTGATATGGTCGCCCTACTTGACGATGCCGATGTCCAGCGGGCATTTGCCACCCATCTGCGACGTTTGCGCAAGCAGGCCAAGCTGTCTCGCGATGCGCTAGCTGCGCGTAGCGGTGTGCCAGCATCCACCATCAAGAAATTCGAGCTCACCGGCCAAATCTCGTTCCGGCAGCTGCTATTTCTCTGGCAGAGTCTGGACGATCTGCGTCGCCTGTATGCGTTGACTCGCAATTCCCTCAGCGAAGCTGAGTTGCCATCCAGTATCGATGAGGTGTTGAGCGATGACCTTTAAGCCGGTCCGCAAGCTGACGGTAACCCGCACGCTGGCAACGGGGCAGGCGGTGACGGTGGGTGTGCTGGCGCAGAATCGGCAGGGCGTCTTCTTTCAGTACGATGCAGATTATCTGGGGCGATATGGCAACCTCTCGCCCTTTGGCCTAAAGGCAACCACGGAGCTGCAGCTTGCTCCCAAAAGGCCGCACTCCGGCCTGCATGGCCTGTTCGGCGATAGTCTGCCTGATGGCTGGGGTTCCTTGCTGCAAGATCGTGTGTTCCGACAGCATGGCATTCTCCCTGCCCAGATCACCGCCATGGATCGCCTGGCGTTTGTAGGGGCTTCCGGGATGGGGGGCCTGTCATTCTCGCCGACCTCGGAATACCAGCTTGCCTCAACCGGCGACATCGACCTGGCGAAGTTGGGTCTGGAGGCGCAGGCGTTTTTTGACGGTCAGACGGAAGAGGTGCTGGCGGATCTGGTGGCAGCAGGCAGCTCCGGTGGTGCCAGACCCAAGGCGCAGTTCTACATCTCCCCGGATGAGCCAGATCGCTGCCGCACGGTGGCGGGGCTAGGCGATGAGGCTTGGCTGGTCAAGTTTACCTCCCGGAATCTGCCCCTCGGCCATAAAGAAGGGCTCTGTGAAGCGGTCTATCTGCACCTGGCCGGAAAGCTGGGGCTGGAGCCGCCTGAGTGGCGGCTGTTCGAGGCGCCAGAACAAAGTGGTGCCCGAGCCTGGCTCGGGGTAAAGCGGTTCGATTGGATAAGCCATCCCCAAAAGGCAGGTCGACTCCACATGCACAGTGCTTGTGGCTTGCTGGATGCGGATTTCCGGACGCCTAGCCTGGATTACGAGGATCTGATCAAGGCCAGCCGCCACCTATGTCGTTCGCCAGCAGTAGGCAAACTGCAGTTTCGCAGGGCCATGTTCAACCTGTTTGCCTGCAACCAGGACGACCACAGCAAGAACTGGGCTTTCCTGCAGGATGATGCGGGTGAATGGACGCCTGCCCCTTTCTACGATGTGACCTTTAGCCCTCACCCCTACCAGGAGCATGCCACCGCTTATGCCGGTTTCGGCAAGAATCCGCCGCTAAAAGCCATCCAAGGACTGGCGGCGCGGGCTGGGTACGCCAAGTGGGAGCTGGCCCGGAAAGATATTGATGGGATCGTGGATGCTCTCGCTGATTTCGCTGCCGTTGCCAGAGATTTCGGAGTAGATCGTGGTACTGCTGAGCTGATTGGTCGGCAGCTTGATGAGTTAAGGAAGGTGTATGGGGTAAGTCGCTAGTTTGAGGTCATGCCTGTGTATCTTGGTCTTGTCTGTCGTGGCCAGTCTCGGTCTGTTGCTGGGGGCGTTTTTCGAGCTCTAGACGGATTGACTGATCAGTTTTCTTGAAGTGTTGAGCTTTTAGAGTCTCATAATCTGGGCCAGGGGTTTCGTTGGAGAGCCCCCAGCTTTCTAGCTTTGCTTGTAGTTCGGATAGCATGTTTATCTGTTGGTTGATAATTCGATCCCTGGATTGAACAGCATTCACAAGACCTTCGATCTGACTTCCTAGGATTGCTTGTGAGTTGTCTGGCTGAAATAGAGTGGCTTTTCTGGTGTGGGCAGTTGCCATGGCCATTCGCTTTCCCTCCCTCTTCCCCCACTCAAAATCTTTGGCTGATTGATTGATCAGAAACTCGAGCATCTCAGGCACGGATTTTCGGTATTCGTTACGCAATTTTGTGAGTTGGTCGTCTGCTTTTTTGCTAAGAAAAAAGTTGTAATTTTTCTCCCCCTTTTGCTTTGATTCTTGTCGCTTTCTGTGGCGGTCGAGGGCTGCCTCGAATAATCGCATTGCCTCTTTATCTAGGCGATTAACCTGTTGTAGTTGCTGAAACGTGCTGTCGTGTGGAGGGACTGATCGAGAGTAGCCTTTCTTCCGTAGGTAGCTCAGAGCCCATTCGTATTCAGCGGTATCGCCTTGATTCAAGAGCTCGACTATTGACATGACTGCCGTGTCCGTAACGTTATAAACTAGTAGATACTAGTTTTAAACTAGTTTTAGATTAATGCAATAGAAAATGTTGAGCTGTAACATCATTGGCGCCGAAGCTACTCTAGTCGCTACAATTTTAGGGTAAAAATATGGGGATTAATTGTGACTAACGAAGATGTTATCTGCTGGGCTCTCAAACTCCGGGATGACCGGGTGTCTGCAATAGACAAGTATTTCCTCATTGCGGTTTGGAGGCGCTACGGGACCAACACCGTCACGGATAAAGTAAAAGATCTAGCACAAAAGATCCAGCTCAATGACCGCTATGTGAGCAGCTCTAGGAATGCTTGGGTTGAGGTAGGTGTGGTTGAGCTCTGCCCTATGCCGGGAGCTGAGAGCAAAAGGGGTAGGAGACAGAAAAGCTTCAGAATCAATATTGAGAGGCTGGCTGCGTTAGTAGAGGGGGATAAGGCTTTTTCACTAAATCAAAATCTGATCAGGGGGCTCTTTTGCCAAAATGAAAGGTTGGGTCGGATTCGGGTGAAAAGGGAAGAGGGGAGCGATGCGCTGACTGTGAACAGCTTGGTCTTGCTCGGGGTGCTTGTGATGTCTGCTGATAAGACAGGGTATGTCAGTGGCTATGGGGAGAAGGCTTTGAGAGAGATGGCGGGACTTGAAAAGTCACAGTTTCGGTATGCGCTCAATCAACTTGCTGAGGTTGGGGTGCTCGGAAACTGGCTACCCGGTATTAGCAGTAAACATCTGTTTGGGAGAAGGCCAGGGGTCTATTGGCTCAATTTAGGGCATTCTTTCTTCGGGGAGGATAGGGTCCATTGTATCTATGTATTCGATCGGTTGGCTTGGAGGCCGCTTGATAGGATATGCGATTTCTATGGCCTTTTTGGAGCAAGAACTTTTAGGAGGCTTGATAAGGAGGAGCTGGCTAAGATTGAGCAAAGAGAGGGATTGCCGGCTGGTTGGAGCGAATATTTCCGGGATAGACCGTGGTTTAAGACTGCAGGGCATCTCGCCTGTCTATTGGCCCAGCATGCATGCCTTGTTCTTGAAAGGAGAGTTGTGGATGAGGATGGCCTTGGTGATGGGGAGGGTGAATCATTAAGTGAGGATTTGGGGCGAGAGCTGGGTACGGAGCATTGGTTTGAGCATATGGCCGAAGACAAGAGGGCGCTGTTGCCTACTGTGTTGGAGTATTTGGTCGATCATGGGGTGAAGAAATGGGCTGATGCGGCCATGAGCCTCTATAAGGAGGCTCTGAAGGGGGCTGATTTGGAGTGTTTTTTGTGTGAGAGCACCAAATTTAGGATTTATAGCTCGTATCAGCTGATCAATGCTGAGACCGGAAGGTTATGGACCCTGGCTATTTTCCCAGGGAGTGAGAAGCAGCTGGAAGAGAGCATATTCCTGTTTCGGGATTTTCAGGGAGGGAAAAAGCGCTGGGAGCGGTTGAATAAAGAGACGGAGATTAAAGATGCCTCTTTGGTTCATATGGGGCTACGAAAAGGTTTCGGCGGTGGATTGTCAGATTAGAGGTTGTCTAAATCCAGAGAGGGTCTTAGGTCTGGCGACTGTGAGTGTCGGGACTTTCAAATGGGGTAGGAAGAGAGGAAAACTGGTTTCAGTGCATCATATATTTCCAGAGTGAAATTTGGTTGCCCTTCAGGGTGAGCCCCTTGATGGCTGCGCTGCAGTGTGCCTTTCTCAAGCATCTCAGCTGTCTGTTATAGATATATAGGTTTTATCATTGAAGTACGCTTGGTAGCCAATGGCTATAGCGTGGTGGAGGCTAATCCGAGTAAGAAATTACGTGTGTGCCTGTTCTTGTGTTCAACAACGAATAGGACACAGACATGGCAACACGACATCCCCACAACCCCAACCTGACCTTAGTGGAAGGCACTGAATGGAACGGTCTTCCGCTGCTGCCCAAGCACTCTCCCTACATTGAGCAGTATCTTGAGAGAATCCTGGAAACCATGAAGAAGGCGGTGGACAGGTATCGACGAACCACGGCTATCCGCTTCGATCTCAGAATCCCTGTCGACTTCCCTGAGCCAGACTCCAGTGTGATATCGAGCTTCTTTGAATCTCTGCAGGCGAAAATCAACGCCCACCAATTGAGAAAGGCCAGGCAGGGACAGAGAGTGCACTCCTGCGAACTCCGATATGTTTGGGCGAGAGAGCAAAACATATCGCGCCATCGCCATTACCATTGTTGCATATTGTTGAACGGAGACGCTTACCGCTATCTCGGGGCATTCGGCTGTAATGGCCACCCGGAAGAAGAGGAAAGGATCGCAGCGGAAAATATGTCGGGAAGAATCCGTAGCGCCTGGTGCAGTGCGCTGAGGCTTCCTTGGGGTGCTGGCCAGTGGCTAGTGCATTTCCCTACCAATGGGACCTACTACATTGATGCGAACTCAGTGACGATATTCGACCGGTATGTGGATCTATTCAGGAGACTTAGCTACTTCGCCAAGGCCGAGACCAAGCGATATGGGGATGGCTCCAATAGCTTTGGATGCAGTCGTCGGTAGTGGTCAGGCTGGTTAGTTTTTACCGCCATGCCGCATCTCATGAGATGAAGGAGATTGCTCATGAGAATCATGCGATTGAAAGAAGTGATGGATACCACCGGCCTGGGACGGTCCTACATTTACAAGCTGATTGCGGACGGGGTCTTTCCAAAGCCGGTTCCGCTGGGTGCCCGTGCAACGGGGTGGGTCTCTGACGAGGTGGAATCCTGGATTCTGGAGAGAATTGGAGAGAGGGATCAGGTGGGGTGATGTTTTTGGTAATGCGATTGCATTGACGCATGTAATGCGGTTGCATTACCATCTGCCTGTCATCCCCCATCGCGCAGGAGGCGGCCATGGCCACCCTTGAAGTTGAATCCACGCTGACAGATCGGTATCAGACCACCGTGCCGGAAACGGTTCGTCGTGCTCTCAAGCTCAATAAGCGAGACAAGATTCAGTATGTCATCCGCCAAAACGGCGAAGTGGTCTTGACCCGCGCTACCAACGAAGGCGATGACCCGGCTCTGGGGTCGTTCCTGGATTTCCTGGCGAGTGATATCGCCGAGCATCCGGAGCACATCCTTGCGGTTGAGGATGCGTTAATGCAGCGTATCCAGTCGCTGACGAAGGGTGTCGAGGTTGATCTGGATGCGTCTTTACAGGAAGACGATGAATGAGTGGGAGGCAATCGACCGCTCTGACTATCAATGGTTGGGCGGTCTTCGCTCACCCATTATTTCTGGAACAGCTTGAAACCCTGGCAAGGCAAGTCGAAAGCCTTAAGGAAAAAAATCCTGAGGGGTTCACCAAGAAAAATGCCACCAAGCGGTTAGCTGCGATTGCCAAGCTGGCTTTCGAGGTCATCCCGCAGGACCCTACAAAACCGGATTTCCGGCAGGGGGGCACGCTTGGTGAGGATTACAAGCACTGGTTCCGTGCGAAGTTCTTTCAGCAATACCGGTTGTTCTTTCGCTACCACGCCTCAAGCAAGGTTATTGTCTATGCTTGGGTCAATGATGAAGGCACCAAGCGGGCGTATGAGAGCTCCGATGATGCCTACCGGGTTTTCCGCAAGATGTTGAAAAGTGGCCACCCTCCCGATGATTGGGATCAGCTTTTGATCGAAGTAAGACGGGATGAGCAGAGTCAGGAAGCCATGCGTTCCCTAGCCGAGCAAGCCCAAAATCAGGACATGGGTTACTGATCTTCTTTGCCGTTGTTTCGAGTTCGCAAATCCTCTTGATGGTGTAGGGTTTTGCCATCCCGAATATGTATAAGAAGAGTTTGTACACCAACCTGAAGTGGGCTGATCGACTAACTGATTCTGTGGAGAATCAGTCCTTTTTGTAAATGACGGTCACTTTGCCGGCAGGTTTGTTCTTACCTATCTCATAATCAGGGTTGAAAGTGGCGAGGTTATGAGCGGCGATGCCAATCACTGAGGCAAAGCCAGTAACCTGGGTAAAGCCAGTCGGGATAGCGAAGCTGGCTAAGGAGGCCGCTCTGTATTCTGTGTACACGCGGCAACGTAGCCCTTTTTTTTCAATGGCTCCCTCGACTTTATTTACCACGGAGCTGATGTTCTTGACCGCGACAATTTGAAAGGAAGCTTTCTTGGCAATGAGTTCGGAGAGCTTTTCAGTAGTGATGTCTTCGGAGGTGTATTTTTCGATGTCAATATCTTTGCCCATTGATTTTTCCTTGTTTTAGGAGTTGATAAAACGGGCAGATTTGCTGCCCGTTCAAGTCAGCGACTGGGTTTTATTGAAGTATGATCAAAGCTCCGCTATTTGCTGTAGCGCATCTTCATAAGCAAATAGTGTGTCGAAGTTTTCGTTGTAAATTAGGTAGAGGGCGGACTGTATGTTCTCGTGTGGCGTTTCTTCGATGGTATCTTTGAATATGTTGGTATGATGCATGCTTCCGGAAAGCACCATGAAGCTGCCGTCCTCCATTACCACCCAGTCAATGGTTTCAAAGGCCCTCGCTCCTTTGTATTTCTCAAGAGTCTCCTGAGCCAGAGAGAGGGAGTCCTGGTTTTCTTTTTCAATCATCGAGATCTGGTTTTTTATGCTCCGGATCCCTCTTTCGTGATTTTCTATATCGGTTATTGATTGCTGTTTCACACGAGGCCAAACCGTGTAGCTGGAGCCGTTTTCTGTTTTCCTTTCAGTCCAAGAATTCCCGTTATCGATATGATTTTGGGCTTTCTTTAATAGTTGTTTTTCTCTCGCTATTTCTGATTCGAGTTCGTTTAACCTTTCCTGCA
>Ga0209712_10001362_pt1 | contig 20899 bp, 18 predicted proteins | sample ArcOceMetagenome_FD_187443 | JGI IMG/M metagenome (GOLD analysis project Ga0209712, IMG submission 187443) | Marine eukaryotic phytoplankton communities from Arctic Ocean - Arctic Ocean - Greenland ARC118M Metagenome (SPAdes) (version 2) | ecosystem: Environmental > Aquatic > Marine > Oceanic...
AGGCGCAAATGTTGTTGATGTCTGGTCTGATGTTGGCAGATCGGGCCATTGCGCTCGAAGAAAAGGTAAAAGCGGTTGAGGCGGAAATCGAACTTATGCGCCAAATTTTAAAAGATACTCCACCGGGAATCAAAACTTTAACAAAAGAAGTTGAAGTGACTGTTATCCCAGCTGAACTACTCGAAAGCCTTGCCGAGCTGTCAGCGCGTGCGGAATCTGCTGCGGATAATCTAGAGGAGAAAGCAGCCCAGCCCGTCGCTTGACGGACCGGGACGTCGGAGTTTTCAGCGGCTTATTCGGCCGAATTGGCCTTGCGAATTTCTTCGGCGGCGTCTTTATTATAATGCACGCCATTTTCTGACAACATGCCGTCGAATTCACCATTGAGGGTCATATCACGGATGATGTCACAGCCGCCAATGAATTCACCTTTGACATAAAGCTGCGGAATGGTTGGCCAATCGGAATATTCCTTGATGCCCTGACGCACACCATCATCAGCCAGAACATTCACGTCCTTATATTCTACACCTATATAATTTAGAATACCGGCAATTTGGCTCGAAAAGCCACATTGTGGCATCGTAGCGGTGCCTTTCATGAACAGCACAACATCGTTTGATGTCACTGTTTCGCGGATTTGATCTTCAGCGCTCATCTTTTGTCCTTTTGTCTTTGGGCACAAATTACTGTGCGTATTTCTATGGTTCCTTTGGAACCCGAAAACTATCCTAATGTCCACCTCCAGCAACGCCAGAGAAGTAATCTGTTCAAATTTGTGATCTCCTTAACCGTGCAGGCTGCCGCGGCCTTGGCCTTTTTCATGCCGCATCGCCTAGATAGTACGGATTAACAATATAGCCAAAAATGCCTAAGAAATATAGGCAATGGGGCCCCATCTGAACACATTAGGCTGGTGTTTTTGTGGTCAGCGCCAAAGCATGCAGCTCGCCATGGGCTCCATCCATTTTGCCCTTAAGAGCTGCATAAACGGCGCGATGCTGTTGCACCCGGTTTTTACCAACAAAGCTGGCATCGGTTATTTCAGCGGCGTAGTGATTACCGTCGCCTGCCAGATCGGTGATCGTGATCAACGCATCCGTGAAGGTTTCGCGGATAAGACTCTCGATGTCGACTGCTGTCATGGCCATGGTTTGGCTCCTAATTACTTAAGCTAGAGAAATAGAGCGCGCCGCGTATAATTTCAAGTCAATGCGGCGGCAAAGCTGCTGCGAAAAATCTTACTTAGGTCTGCAAGCTCTGCCTGGGAGTTGCCAAAGCGCACTGTCATGCCACCAAATGACCCTACGCAGGCCACAGGAACCGCAGCATTGCCAGCAGCAGCCATAAGAGCCTCGGCTTGATCAAAGTTGCAGGCTACCAAATAGCGCGCCTGATCTTCACCAAACAACGTGGCCGTGTCATCGGTGTCTAAGCTCACACCGACACCCGCCTCTTCAGCCATCTCAAAAGCGGCCAGCGCCAATCCACCGTCTGACAGATCGGTACAGGCCGTGACCCATGCTGCATTTTCTAAAATGAATCTGCCGTGCTTTTTCTCAGCGTCAAGATTCACCGGTGGGGCGTCGCCCTCAACCCGGTTAAACACTTCAGCTAAAAGCGCTGATTGGCCCAAATGTCCAAGAGTTTCACCGATCAAAATCGCCATATGACCGTCACGGGCCACACCTAAAATTGCATCATCTGCATTAGCAATCAGACCAACCGCGCCGATTGTGGGGGTTGGTAGAATGCTGGAACCATCTGTTTCATTATACAAGGATACATTCCCCGAGACGATTGGCATGTCCAGGGCCGCAACAGCGGCGCCGAGGCCTTTGATCGCCCCTACAAATTGCCCCATGATCTCAGGTTTTTCTGGATTGCCAAAGTTTAAGTTGTCAGTCGTCGCTAAGGGCAGGGAGCCTACTGATATCAGATTGCGATAGGCTTCTGCCACGGCTTGCTTGCCGCCCTCAAAAGGATTGGCCGCCACATAGCGTGGTGTCACATCTGAGGTGAAGGCCAAAGCCTTTCGCGTTCCGTGTACCCGCACGATGCCGGACCCAAAGCCAGGTTTGCGCAGGCTGTCGGCCATGACTTGACTGTCGTATTGTTCATAAACCCAATGCTTTGATGAATAATTAGGGCAAGAGATCAGCACCTTCAGCCCATCAATTGCATCAATTTGTGGTACATTGCCAAGAGGTTTGGCAGCCGGTGTTTCCACCCATGGGCGGTCATATTCTGGCGCTGTACCAGATAGGGCTTTTAGGGGTAGATCGGCTTTGATCTCACCGTTCAACACAATCAAGAAGCGGTCTTCGGCGATAGTTTCACCGATAATCGCGAAATCGAGGTCCCATTTGTCAAACACTGCCTTGGCCACATCTTCTAGTTCAGGGTTGAGCACCATCAACATGCGCTCTTGGGATTCGGACAGCATCATCTCATAGGCGGTCATATTCAGCTCACGAGTCGGAACTTTTTCCAGATCCAACCGCACGCCCAAATTGCCCTTATCACCCATCTCAACGGCAGAACAGGTGAGACCAGCAGCGCCCATGTCTTGAATGGAAACCACAGCGCCAGTGGCCATAAGCTCGAGCGTTGCCTCCATCAGTCGTTTTTCGGTGAAAGGGTCGCCAACCTGTACGGTGGGGCGCTTGTCTTCGATGGTGTCGTCAAACTCAGCACTGGCCATTGTGGCCCCGCCGACGCCATCACGGCCGGTTTTAGCACCTAGGTAAACCACCGGCATGCCAACACCAGAGGCGGCAGAGTAAAAGATCTTATCGGTATCGGCCAAGCCTGCGGCAAAAGCATTTACCAAACAGTTGCCATTATAGGCCGGATCAAAGCGCACTTCGCCACCAATGGTCGGCACGCCAAAGCAATTGCCATAACCGCCAACGCCGGCCACAACGCCAGAGACCAACGATTTGGTCTTAGGGTGGTCCGGGCTGCCAAAGGACAAGGAGTTCATCGCCGCAATCGGGCGCGCACCCATGGTGAAAACATCGCGCAAGATACCGCCAACACCGGTCGCAGCCCCTTGATAGGGCTCAATATAGCTTGGGTGGTTGTGGCTTTCCATTTTGAAAATCACAGCCTGACCGTCGCCAATATCCACAACACCAGCATTTTCACCGGGCCCGCAAATCACTTGTGGTCCTTCGGTGGGCAGAGTGCGTAACCATTTTTTGGAAGATTTGTACGAACAATGCTCGTTCCACATGGCCGAGAAGATACCCATCTCTGTGAAAGACGGCGCACGGCCAATAATTTCGAGGATACGCGCATATTCTTTGGGGCTCAGCCCATGTGCGGCGATAAGGTCGGGCGTAATCACTGGATCTTGCAAGTTGTCATCCCTCAAGGTGCAAAGTTGCCCTCTGATACGAAAGATAAGGGGCGGGGGAAAGGTTGGAATGGCTTTTAAATGCCGTAATTGGCCTAAAGCTGTGGGAAGTTTTTGGAAATCCGACCGTTAGACAAAAAAATGCCGGGCACGAGGCCCGGCGTAAGTCCAACAGGGAGATATGGAAGGCTACATGTCTGTTACCTACTCCATGAATTCCATATAAGAGGGCCATGTCGTTCGCACAATGTATGCTAGTGCATTGCTGTTATGCATTTAATGCATAGCTTAAGTCACTTCACCCTGCCCACGTTCCGCCCTGCGGCGAGCCGTGATCTCATCTTGGACAAAATCGCGGAAAGCTGCAATTCGGCGCGAATGGCGGAGCTCTTCGGGGTAGGCCAAAAACACCGGAACTTCGGCATTCTCCAGCTCTGGCAGTACCCGGACCAAATCAGGAAATACATGGGTCACGTAATCTGGCAAAACACCGATGCCCAAGTTGTTGATCACACCTTGCAACACGCCATAATAATTATTTACCGTCAGCGTGGATTGCGGCTGATAACCTATCAATTTCTGCACCAAAGTGGCGCTAACTGCCACTTGCGGCGCATTTGGGTTTTGGCAAATCAAACGGTGCTTGGACACATCATTGAGGGTTTCAGGATAGCCGCGCGTGTCTAAATATTCAGCGTTGGCGTAGAGCCGCATTTGCACTGACATTAAACGTTTGCGGATCAGATCTGCTTGGCTGGGTTCTTTCATACGAATGGCGACATCGGCCTCACGCATCGGCAGGTCAAGAACCCGCTCCTCCAACATCAGCTCGACATTGAGATCGGGGTATTTTTCGTAAAGCTGTGGCAGGCGTGGCGTGAGCCAGAGCGTGCCGAAGCCCGTTGTTGTGGTGACACGCAGTTCACCAAACACTTCATCCTCACTGTCGCGAATCCGTGCGGAGGCAGCATCAAGCCGTTTGGTCATGGCGCGAGTGGCGTCAAACAGCAATTCGCCTTGCTCGGTAAGAATTAATCCGCGGGCGTGTCGATGAAATAGGATGGCGTTTAAAGATTCTTCCAGGGCTCGCACCTGACGCGAGACGGCGGATTGTGACAAATGCAGCGTATCGCCAGCATGGGTCAATGACCCAGCATCTGCCACTGCATGGAAAATCCTTAATTTATCCCAATCCATATTCATCACCTCAAATAACTCTAAGGTGGTATGATAGCATGGGCTTTGATAGCGGGTCACGGAGTTTTTCGTTGATAGGTCATAGTTTTTGACCTAAAATAATTTTCAAGCACATATCAGGAGCAGTTTGACCATGCAGCATGATGTTTCTTTATCTGATAAATACGACTTGAGTAAAAAACAGGTCTTGTTGAGTGGAACACAGGCTCTGGTGCGCATGATGTTGATGCAGGCTGCGCGGGACAAAGCGGTGGGCCTCAATACGGCGGGATATGTGACAGGATATCGTGGCTCACCACTGGGAGCGGTTGATTTTCAAATGACTCGGGCCAAGCCGGAGCTGGAGCAAGCGCAAATCACCTTTCAAGAAGGCCTGAACGAAGATCTTGCCGCGACAGCGCTTTGGGGCAGCCAGCAAGCCGAACTACGTGGTGAGGGCAAGCATCAAGGCGTTTTTGGCCTTTGGTATGGCAAGGGGCCGGGTGTCGATCGGTCTGGCGATGTGTTTCGCCATGCCAATATGGCAGGCACGTCACCCCTTGGTGGCGTTGTGGTAGCCCTAGGCGATGACCACACTGGAGAAAGCTCAACTACATTGCACCAATCCGAATGGACGATGATCGACAGCTTTATGCCGGTCTTATCTCCTGCAGGCGTGCAAGAGGTGATTGATTACGGTCTGTTTGGTTTTGCCTTGTCGCGGTTCGCAGGGGTTTGGGCTGGGCTTAAATGTATCAAAGATACGGTCGAAGTGACCTCGGTTATAAACGGTGATCCAGATCGGTTACAATTTGTAACTCCAGAGTTTGACATGCCCGAAGGTGGGCTTAACATCCGTCTGATCGACACGCCGCAAGCGCAAGAAGCACGGATCATCGATTACAAGCGCCATGCAGCACAGGCCTTTGCGCGGGCCAATAAGATGGACAAACGCGTGTTGGGGCAAGCCGGTGCCAAGATCGGTTTTGTGGCCGCCGGCAAAAACTGGTTGGATTTGGCCCACGCGATGCAGGTGCTGGGTATGGACCAAGAGGCCGCTATTGCCCATGGGGTGACCACCTATAAGGTCGCGATGACTTGGCCGCTGGACGTAGACACATTCGCAGAATGGGCCGAAGGTTTGGACAAAATCATTGTGGTGGAAGAAAAGCGCAAGTTAATCGAAGTGCAGATCAAAGAGTCCCTTTTCAATGATCGTCGAGGACGGCAGGTTTTGGGGGCCACAGATGCGGCGGGCCAGATCCTCTTTCCGGACAGCTATGCGCTGGATCCGATGGTGATTGCAGGCAAAATTGGGAAAATATTGGTGGCTGAAGGCTGCGGGTCAGAGCGGCTGACAGGCGCACTCCAGCGGATTGACGAGGCCACACACGCCGACAATGCCCCTACTTTAGCCAGCCGTTTGCCCTATTTCTGCTCAGGCTGCCCGCACAGCAGCTCAACCAAAATTCCAGAAGGTAGCCGCGCTTATTCGGGCATTGGCTGCCATTATATGGTGCAATGGATGGACCGCGACACATTGGGCTTCACCCAAATGGGTGGAGAGGGGGCCAATTGGATTGGAGAGTCGCTGTTTTCCACCCGAAAACACGTGTTTCAAAATATTGGCGACGGAACCTATAACCATTCCGGCATCCAAGCCATTCGTGCCGCCGTGGCCTCTGGCACGACCATGACCTATAAAATATTGTTCAACGACGCCGTGGCGATGACCGGAGGGCAAACCAATGACGGCGGGCTGAATGCAGCACGTATCGTGCAGGAGATGCGTGGCATCGGCGTGCAGCATCTCGCCGTAGTCTATGATGAAAAAGAAGATGTCAGTGCCGCACAGTTTCCCGACGGCACCGCATTGCATCCGCGCGAGCAGCTGATCAGCGTGCAAGAGAACTTCCGCAATTTGCAGGGCATCTCTGTTATCGTTTATGTGCAAACCTGCGCGGCTGAAAAGCGCCGCCGCCGCAAACGCGGCGCCTTTCCGGACCCGTCCGAGCGGTTGTTTATCAACCCCTCTGTCTGCGAAGGCTGTGGGGATTGCGGTGTGAAATCCAATTGCGTGTCTTTGTTGCCATTGGAAACCCCACTGGGGCGCAAACGCCAGATTGATCAATCCAGCTGCAATAAGGATTTTAGCTGCATAAATGGGTTCTGCCCGTCCTTTGCCACAGTGAAAGGCGGCCAATTGCGCCGGCCTGTGGCCCAAGACATCACCATTCCTGATCTGCCAAATCCAAAGCTGCCTGCCATCACCGGCACCCATAATGTGGTCATCACCGGGGTGGGGGGCACGGGTGTTGTGACCATTGGTGCATTGCTTGCGATGGCTGCGCATTTGGACGGTAAGGCCGCTGGGGTCATGGAAATGGCCGGACTGGCACAAAAGGGCGGTGCGGTGCATATTCATTGCCGGATTGGCAAAATTCCAGAGGATATTTCTGCGATCCGCGTGGCTTTGGGTGAATGCCATACGCTTATTGGCGGTGATCTGGTTGTCTCAGCGCAGGGTAGTACTTTGGGTTTGATGGGCCCAGTGGGCGCCGCTGTTGTCAACAATCATGAAATCATTACGGGCGATTTCACCCGCGACACTGGATTTCGTATTCCCGGTGCTGATCTTGAATTGGCGATTGCGGCACGTCTGAACACCCGTGTGGCTTTGATGAATGCCACGAAGCTGGCTGAAAACGCTTTGGGTGACACGGTCTATGCCAATATAATCTTGTTGGGGGCTGCTTTTCAGCAAGGTTTGCTGCCGTTGTCTGAGGCCGCCTTGTTGGAGGCGATTGCGCTCAATGGAGCAAAGGTTGCACAAAACCAACTGGCCTTTGCGCTTGGACGGTGGAGCATGGTCGGCCCTGAGATAGCCACTCAGTTTCAAACGCAAAAACCCGTGGAGCTGGACGGTGAGAGTGCGAGATTGGCCAATCTCACGGCCTATGGGTCTGGGCGTTCAGAGCGCTACGAACAGATGAGTGTACAGCTGGCTGATGTGCCTTTGGCAGCGCAGGTTTTGCAATCTTACCACAAGGTTTTGACCTATAAGGATGAATATGAAGTGGCCCGCTTGCTGGGTGAGACCAAAGAGCGGGTGGCAGAGCGGTTTGAGGGAGATTTTGAGATTTACTATCATCTTGCGCCACCTTTGCTGTCGCGGATGAGTCCAGATGGACGGCCGCAAAAACGTCAATTTGGTGAATGGTTTGAATTGGCCAGCCGCGGCTTGGCACGTCTCAAGTTTTTGCGTGAAACACCGCTCGATATCTTCGGCTATACGGCTGAGCGGCGCATGGAGAGGCATTTGATTGCAGATTTTGAGTCTTTGGTGGCGCGGATGCAGCGCGACTATGTGCCAGAACATCACGATATTTGGCTCGAGCTCATGTGCTTACCACAACATATTTTGGGCTTTGGGCCAGTGAAGCTGGCCAACGCGCAGGCCATGGAGAAGCGGCGGGCTGAACTGTTGGCGGAAATCGATCAAGGGCACCAGTCCGCGCAAGCGGCCGCTTAAGAGCTCAATTCTTGGCTGGGCTGTGGTCAAGGGTCACCGGCTTGGTTAAAAGACGGTGACGCTGCGGCGGTGAAGATGAAAGTTATGAGCTATGGCGATAGGTATTTTTGACAGCGGTCTGGGTGGGTTGACCGTGTTTGATGCGGTGCAACAGCATATGCCGGATCTGGACATCATCTATCTTGGAGACCATAAACATGCGCCTTACGGTGTGCGTGACGCAGATGATATTTATCGCTGCACCACCCAAGCGGTGCAAATTTTATTTGATCAAGGCTGTGATCTGGTGATTTTGGCTTGCAATACCGCCTCGGCTGCGGCGCTGCGCCGGATGCAAGAGCATTGGCTGCCTACTGATAAACGCGTGCTGGGAGTTTTCGTCCCGATGATAGAAGCGCTGACGGAGCGGCAATGGGGCGACAATTCTCCGCCCACAGAGGTGGCCGTTCAGCATGTGGCGCTGTTTGCGACGCCCGCAACCGTTTCAAGCCGCGCATTTCAACGTGAATTGGCATTTAGGGCCATTGGCGTAGATGTTGAAGCGCAGGCCTGTGGCGGCGTGGTGGACGCCATTGAGGACGGAGATTTCATTCTGGCCGATGCTTTGGTGCAAAGCCATGTGGATGCGTTGCACCGCAAGATGCCGCATCCCCAGGCCGTTATTTTGGGCTGTACCCATTATCCTTTGATGCATGATGCGTTTCAAAAAGCGCTTGGTCCAAAAGTCAAAATATTTTCGCAAGCGAACTTGGTGGCCGAAAGTTTGCAAGATTACCTGCAGCGCCATCCAGACAAGCGCGGTACGCAGGTCAAAGGCAAATTGTTGACCACCGGCGATCCGGTGAAAGTGTCTCAAAGGGCCACGCAGTTTCTCAAACGGCCTTTAACTTTTGAATCTGCGTAACGCTGCGACCAAAGAGCAGTTGAAATCTACGCGTATTCGTCGCATATCCGTAGGTAATAGAGGATCTCGCAATGGCACATAAAGTTATTATTCTTGGCGCAAGCGGTTATACAGGCGCTGAATTGGTGCGTCTGATTGCGTCGCATCCAGATATGGAGATTGCAGCCCTGTCTGCGGATAGCAAAGCCGGGCTCGAGATGGCGGGCGTTTTCCCACATCTGCGCCATACGTCTTTGCCACGTCTGAAAAAGATCTCAGATATTGATATGTCTCAAGCCGATTTGGTATTTTGCGCCTTGCCGCATGCCACGTCACAAGCTGTGATCCGAACCCTGCCAGCGCATGTGAAAGTGGTGGATCTGTCAGCTGATTTCCGGATCAACGATCCCAAAGTCTATAGCAAATGGTATGGCAAACCCCACGATGCGCCAGATCTGCAAAAAACCGCAGTTTATGGCCTGACAGAATTTTACCGTGATGACATCGCCAAAGCACGGCTGGTGGCGGGCACGGGCTGCAATGCGGCCACGGGCCAATTCGCGTTGCGCCCTTTGATTTCTGCGGGTGTCATTGACCTAGATCAGATCATTATCGATCTGAAAACGGGCGTCTCTGGTGCAGGGCGCTCGGCCAAAGAAAACCTGCTGCATGCGGAATTGTCCGAAGGATTTCATGCCTATGCGGTTGGGGGACAGCACCGGCATTTGGCGGAGTTTGACCAAGAATTTTCTAAACTCGCCGGCCGTGCCGTGACTGTACAATTTACACCGCATCTTTTGCCAGCCAATCGTGGCATCTTGGCGACTGTCTATGTGCAGGGCGATGCGGAGGCTATCTATTCAACTCTGCAATCTGCTTATGAAAACGAACCCTTTTTGCAGGTTTTACCGATGGGTGAGCATCCCAGCACGCGCCACATCCGAGGTTCAAACTTTTGCCACATCGGCGTTGTCGCTGATCGGGTTTATGGGCGTGTGGTTGTGATTGCCGCTTTGGACAACCTTACCAAAGGCTCATCTGGACAGGCCTTGCAAAACGCCAATTTGATGTTGGGCTGTGCTGAGACTGCGGGCTTAATGATGGCTCCGGTGTTTCCATAATGCGGGGCCTCAAAAAACAACGACGCATCCAAGTCATTGCATTGGCTTTGGTCTGTTTGACCGGCGCCACGGCCCTTATCGGATTTGCGCTGCGCGATGGAATCAATCTGTTTCGCTCGCCGACTCAGGTGGCAGAGCTTGCGCCCTTGCCCGGTGAGATCTTTCGCCTCGGCGGTTTGGTGGCGGATGACAGCATTAGCGCTGGAGAAGGGGTTCAATTTTTCTTCAACATCACTGATGGTGCTAATACAGTCGCTGTGAAATATGTCGGCACCGACATGCCACCGGATTTGTTTGAAGAAGGCCAAGGTACGATTGCAACTGGCACCTTTAAAGATGGTCTGTTTGAAGCCACTGAAATTTTGGCAAAACATGATGAGTCCTACATGCCCAAAGAGGTCATTGATGCCCTGAAAGAGCAGGGCGTTTATCAAGAGCCAAAGGGCTCTTAGTCCCGCCATTAGTCCCGCCATGCTCTTGGGGCCCTTCACAGGGCTGGCGGTTGTGACCATTTGCGCATTAAAAATAGGCAGGTGTTTCTTGCCAAGCGCCGCTTGGCCAGTATACCAGGGGCATGCTTAATGAACTCGCACATTTCAGTCTGAACATTGCACTTGGTTTTGCTGTGTTTGGGACTATCGTTCCGCTTGCTGGGGCCACATTGCGCCGCAGTAGCTGGATGCAACTGGCGCCGATATTTTCGACGCTACAATTTATTTTGGTCGCTTTTGCCTTTGGCGCGCTTACCGTGGCCTTTGTGAGCTCAGATTTCTCGCTTCGAGTTGTGGTGTTGAACTCGCATACACTCAAGCCAATGCTGTATAAAATCGCGGGTGTTTGGGGCAATCACGAGGGTTCCTTGCTGCTTTGGGTGTTGATCCTAACGCTGTTCGCCGCTTGTGCTGCGGTCTTTGGCAAGACTTTGCCGCAAAGTCTTTTGGCACGGGTTTTGGGCGTTCAAAGTTCGATCACTGCGGCCTTTTTGGCATTCGTTTTGTTTACCTCCAACCCGTTCACGCGCGTCGAATTTCCGCCGTTTAACGGGCAGGGGCTCAACCCGCTTTTGCAAGATCCCGGACTGGCCTTTCACCCACCGTTTTTATATCTTGGGTATGTCGGGCTTTCGATCACATTTTCTTTCGCCATTGCCGCCCTTTTGGAAGGTAAAGTGGATGCCGCTTGGGGTCGCTGGGTGCGCCCATGGACATTGGCGGCTTGGATTTTCCTGACCATCGGCATTGGTCTGGGCAGTTGGTGGGCCTATTATGAGCTGGGCTGGGGTGGATTTTGGTTCTGGGATCCGGTTGAGAACGCCAGCTTTATGCCATGGCTGATTTCAGCAGCTTTGCTGCATTCGGCCATCGTGGTTGAAAAACGGGATGCCTTGAAGGCCTGGACCATCCTATTAGCCATTTTGGCCTTTGGCTTTTCCTTGATTGGCACATTTATCGTGCGCTCAGGCGTGCTGACATCAGTGCATGCTTTTGCCAATGACCCTGAGCGTGGCGTGTTTATTTTAATGATCTTAGGTGTGTTTTTTGGCGGGGCCTTGTTGCTGTTCGCTCTGCGCGCCAATGCGATGGACAGCAAAGGCGTGTTTGCAACTGTGAGCCGTGAGAGCGCATTGATCGCCAATAATCTGTTGTTGGCCATCAGTTGCTTTGTGGTTTTTGTCGGCACGGTTTGGCCCTTGGTGGCGGAGCTTTTGATGGATCGTAAACTCTCTGTTGGCCCGCCCTTTTTCAACGTCGCCTTCACGCCGTTTATGGTGGCCTTAGCTGTGATCTTGCCCATTGGTTCAACCTTGCCTTGGAAAAGGGCCAAGCGGGCGCATCTGTCTCGGCTTTGGCCTGTTGCGGTGTTCTGTTTGGCCTGTGTGGGCCTGACATGGGCTATGCAAACTGGGCGTTCACTTATAGGCCCGGTTGGTCTGGGACTTGGGGTTTGGCTGGTGATGGGCGTATTGATCGAGCTGTACCAACGCACTGGGCGTGGCACAGGCAAATGGAGTCGCTTGCTTAGCTTGCCTTTGGCGGATTGGGGTAAGGCGACGGCGCATGCTGGGCTTGGCATTACCATCTTTGGTGTGGCCGGAATTACAGCTTGGCAGGTTGAAGATATTCGAGTGATGGCAATTGGTGATAGTGCTGAAATCGCTGAATTCACTGTAACACTTGATAACGTCGAGGACCTTCGTGGCCCCAATTATCTGACCACCATGGCGGATATAAAACTGGCCCGCGATGGTAAGTTTATCGCCAATCTGTACCCAGAGCGTCGCTATTACCCAGTGGCTGAAATGCCAACCACAGAAGCCGGGATCGACAGTGGCCTATGGCGGGATGTTTATGTGGTGGTGGGAGATGCGCAGCCTCAGGGCGGCTACGCGGTGCGTACATTCATCAAACCCTTGGCCAATTGGATCTGGACTGGGGCGATTATAATGGCGATGGGTGGTCTTCTGAGCCTGTTTGATCGGCGCTACCGTGTTGGATCCGTGGCCGCACGGCGTGATCCGGTGGAGGGTGAGGCATGAAACAGGCATTATTGGTTATGCTACTGCTGGTTTGGGCCGGTATTGCGCAGGCAGTGGAGCCGGGTGAGGTTTTGTCAGATCCAGTGCTTGAGGACAGGGCCCGCTCAATTTCCCAAGGTCTTCGGTGTTTGCAGTGCCGCAATGAAAGTATTGACGAGTCTAACGCGGGTATTGCCAAGGATCTCAGGCTATTGGTGCGTGCGCGGCTTGTGGAGGGTGACAGTGACACTGAGGTGATGGATTACATCGTCGCGCGTTACGGTGAGTACGTTCTGCTGCGGCCTAATGGTCTCGGAATCAATCTGGTGCTTTGGTTGGCGGGACCCGCGCTGTTTCTGACCGCTCTTGCAGGGCTTCTTGCGGTGCAACGCCGTTCGAAACTTAATGCATTGACTCAGGGTTTGAGCGAAGAAGAAGAGAAAGAGATTGAAAAGCTCTTATCGTCCTGACGTCAAGTTTTCATTTATCTGCCTGATGAAATCTGGCATGGTTTCACCACAAACAAGAGGTTGCCATGATTTACGAAACAATTGCCTGTGCGATTAATGATGGCGTCGCAGTGGTGACCCTCAATCGCCCGGATGTGATGAACGCTTTGAACTCTCAGATGCGCGCCGAACTCACCCATGCAGTGCGCGAAAGTGGCAAAACCGCGCGCGTTGTGGTGTTGACCGGAGCAGGGAGGGCGTTTTGCTCGGGCCAAGATTTGGGAGCGGGAGCCAATCCCGCTGATATCGACCTCGAACGTACCCTGAAAGATGAATATATGCCAATGCTGGAGGCGATTACCACTTGCCCAGTTCCAACAATCGCGGCCGTGAACGGTCCTGCGGCAGGGGCTGGCGCTAATCTGGCACTTGCCACTGATGTGGTTATCGGCGCTGAGTCTGCCTACTTCCTTCAGGCCTTTACCCGCATTGGCCTGATCCCAGACGCTGGGGGCACTTATGTTTTGCCACGGCAAATGGGGCTGGCCAAATCCATGGGGGTTGCACTGTTTGCTGATAAGATTTTTGCCCGGGAGGCCAGTGCGATGGGAATGATCTGGGAGTTTGTGGCTGATGAAAAATTTTCCAGCCATTGGCAAGCCCGGGCCGCGCATTTGGCTGAGGGTCCAACTCTGACTTACGGCTTTATCAAAACCGCCATTCGCAGTAGCTTTGCAAATTCTGAGGCAGAACAGTTGAATTTAGAGGCTCGTTTGCAAGGGGATTGTGGCCGCACGCGTGATTTCAAAGAGGGTGTGACGGCATTTCTGGATAAACGCAGGCCCAAATTCGAAGGCCGTTAAACACGGTTCATTTCGAGCACAGATATAAAAAAGCACCGTTTAACCGGGGCTTTTTTATTTTAGCGATTTTCAATATTCACATAGTCTCGGGCGACTTCACCGCAATACAATTGTCGTGGCCGGCCAATTTTCATAGCAGGATCTGAGATCATCTCTTTCCACTGAGAGATCCAGCCCACTGTGCGTGACAGGGCAAAAATAGGAGTAAACATCGATGTTGGGAAGCCCATGGCCTCCAAGATGATGCCAGAATAGAAATCCACATTCGGGAACAATTTCTTCTCTGCAAAATACGGATCCGCTAAGGCCGCAGCCTCAAGCTCTTTGGCTACTTGCAATATTGGATTGTTCTCAACACCCAAAAGTTCCAGAACCTCATCGGCGGATTCCTTCAACACTTTGGCACGTGGATCGATATTTTTATAAACCCGATGGCCAAAGCCCATCAAACGGAAGGGATCGTTTTTATCTTTGGCGCGGGCAATAAATTCTGGTATACGATCAACCGTGCCAATCTCATTCAACATTTCCAGGCAAGCTTGGTTTGCGCCCCCATGTGCCGGACCCCAAAGGCATGCAATGCCAGCTGCGATACAGGCGAAGGGGTTGGCGCCGGAAGATGAGGCCAGACGCACCGTAGAGGTGGAGGCATTCTGCTCGTGGTCCGCATGTAGAGTGAAAATCCGATCCATGGCACGGGCCAAGATTGGGTTCACTTCATAATCTTCTGCAGGCACGGCAAAGCACATGCGCAGGAAGTTTGACGCATAGTCGATATCGTTGCGCGGATATACGAAGGGCTGTCCAACCGTATATTTGAACGCCATCGCTGCAATCGTTGGCATTTTAGCGATCAAACGGATTGAGGCTACTTCGCGTTGATGCGGGTCGTTGATGTCGGTTGAATCGTGATAGAATGCTGACATTGCACCCACAACACCCGTCATAATTGCCATAGGATGCGCGTCGCGACGAAATCCGCGGAACAGATGCACCATTTGCTCATGCAGCATTGTGTGGTTAGTCACCAGGCTTTCGAAGGTTTCCAACTCGCCAGCTTCAGGCAAATGGCCGTAAAGCAGCAGGAAACATACTTCCAAATAATGGCTTTTGGAGGCCAGTTGATCAATCGGATAGCCACGGTGCAACAATTCACCCAAGTCACCATCGATAAACGTGATGGTCGAATTACAGGCCGCCGTTGAAGTGAAGCCCGGATCATAGGTGAAAACATTGGCTTGGGCATAAAGCTTTCGGATATCAATTACATCCGGCCCGGCTGTGGGCGACATAACTGGCAATTCGTAGGTTTTTCCGTCCAGCGTGAGGCTAGCCGTTTTCTGTGGTTTGTCGGTCATTACATTCTCATCTTCCCAGTAGAGTCTTGCCACAAAGGACCTTCTCAACTTATATCGTTTAGCCGTGCAATCGTTTCATTGCGGCCCAAAACTAGCATCATGTCAAATACACTCGGAGAGGCTATACGCCCCGAAAGAGCGGCCCGCAAAGGTCCCGCCAAATTGCCCATTTTTGTCTCATGGGCCTGTGCGATATGGCCTACCAGAGTTTCTAATACTTCTCGTTCCCAAATAACATTTTGCAACTGCGGCGTCAATTCGTTCAGTATACCAATGGATACTAAATCCAAGGATAGTTTTGCTTCTTTTTCTAAATTCAAAGGCCTATCATCGAACATAAAAGCTGATTTCTCAAACAGTTCACCCATTGTTTTGGCCCGTACTTTAACGCAATAAGCCCCAGTCAAAAAAGTGGCTTTTTGCACATCACTGAGCGCGGGTTCTCCGATTATAGCAAGATAACCCTCCAATTCATGCAGCAGTGTAGCATTTTCAGTATGTGCAATATGTTGACCAGAGACATTTGCCAATTTTTTGAAATCAAACCGCGATGGTGATTTGCCTATATACTCGAGATTAAACCAAGACTGTGCCTGTGCGTCTGTGAAAAACTCGTCGTCGCCGTGGCTCCAGCCCAAGCGGGCCAAATAATTGCGCATGCCAGCGGCGGAATAGCCAATCGCTTGGTATTCTTCCACGCCTGTAGCCCCATGGCGCTTTGACATTTTCTTGCCATCGGGACCGTGGATCAGCGGAATATGGGCATAGACCGGCAGATCCCAGCCCATGGCCAGATAGATTTGAATTTGCCGCGCGGCATTGTTAAGATGGTCATCGCCGCGAATAACATGGGTGACACCCATGTCGTGATCATCCACCACGACAGCCAACATATAGACGGGGCTGCCATCTGAGCGCAGCAAAACCATATCATCCAGCTGGTCATTGCGAATTGTCACATCGCCTTGTACTTCGTCTTTGATCACAGTTTGCCCATCGCGGGGGGCTTTTAAGCGCACCACATAAGGTACATCCGGATGGTCAGTCTCTGTCACATCGCGCCACGGCGAGTGAAACAGGGTTGAGCGCTTTTCAGCATGGGCCGCGTCACGAAAAGTTGCAATTTCATCTTGGGTCGCAAAACATTTATAGGCATGACCCGCGACAATCATGGCATAGGCCACTTCGGCATGGCGATTTGCATTGGCCGCTTGGCTAACTGGCGCACCATCAAAATCCAACCCCAGCCATTCCATGCCGCGATAAATTGCTTGGGTGGAGGCTTCTGTTGAGCGTTCCTTGTCGGTATCTTCCACCCGCAGCAAAAACTGGCCGCCATGACGCCGGGCAAACAGCCAGTTGAACAAGGCTGTCCGGGCTGATCCGATGTGCAATGTGCCGGTCGGTGACGGGGCAAAGCGTGTAACCACTGAAGAAACGGGCATGATATTAATTCTCGCTAACTATAGAAGCATTCTGTGTGCTTCCTACGGCGCATCCGCAGAGAGGACAAGTGCAGCATTAGTCTCTGATTTCGGTTTGAATTAAGCGCGTGCTGTAGGTGCAAATGCCGCAGCTAATCTTATGGACACCAGTTATTTTAGGTTGTGGCATTGCTACGTTCTTTGCGAGGGTTTGTGAGCCTGCGGCCTTTGAGGGTCTTGGGCTTTTAACGCTTGTGTTAACCTGTTTTGTCGCGGGAGTGCGGTGGCATAGTAGTTTGGCACGCTTGCTGTTCCTCGCGGCTACATTTTGTTCGGGTTTTGGCTAGGCGATGGTGCGGTCGCATATGGTTGCGGGGCCGATGATTGACGGTTGTATTTGCAGCGGCGGGCGGGCAGGATTTTCAGCACTCAGCCGGTTGGAAAATGATGCATCCACCAGGTCTTAGGCCGAGGCCTTTTACGCTATCATCAATTGGGTCTTGATGGTGCCAAAGTGGGACGTGATTGGATCTATGTAGCCATCAGGCAATATCATTGCGCAAGATTGGTTGGACAATCTACTCTGTGGCGCAATCAATCTGAGATCTATGTCGCAAACGCGGGCTTTGGCGGGGCTGTTTGACGAGACTGGCATTGTGGGATGGACCACCATCCGCGCCACTACTGGGCGCAGGCTATGGAATGATGCAGGGATACGCGGGGACGGCAATTAATAGGTTCGGATCAACCCAACTAATTTTCCCTGAACCTTCACCTGATCATCGCGAAACACGCGCGTGTCATAAGCGGGGTTGGCGGCTTCAAGTGCGATTGCACTGCCATTGCGGCGGAAACGCTTCAACGTGGCTTCGTGATCATCGACTAAGGCCACCACTATATCGCCGGTTTGGGCGGTGGTGGTCTCACGGATAACCACCACATCACCATCGTTAATACCGGCTTCGATCATCGAATCGCCTTTAACTTCCAACGCATAATGTTCACCGCTGTTGGACACCATTTCACTGGGCACCGCGATATTGCGGGAATAATCTTCTATGGCTGAGATTGGAACACCAGCGGCAATACGGCCCATCATTGGGAGGGATCTTATTTCACTCTCGTCAAGATCTATAGCCTCCTGCGGCCGACCTGGACGAGAGCCTTCGATCACTCTAGGTTTAAATCCGCGTGCGTGCGATGACATTGGCTCCGGCATCCGAATGATCTCAATTGCACGGGCCCTGTGAGCCAACCTGCGAATGAAGCCGCGTTCTTCCAGGGCTGTGATCAACCGGTGGATGCCCGATTTAGACCGCAGGTCCAGGGCTTCCTTCATCTCATCAAAAGAGGGGGACACCCCATCGACTTGGGTCCGGGCATGAATGAACTCTAACAGTTGTAATTGTTTTTTGGTCAGCATGTCTTGCTCCTTTTCGCACGATGGCGTCACCAATGTTGTGCGAATGTTCTACTCACGTTCTCCTTTTGTGTCAACCATGCCCTGGAGTCACAATGGAATATACTCCATCAGCGTGCCTTTAGGCTGTGCCGGTGCGCTCGTTTTGTGCACCACCAGCACATTGGCCGCGTTTAATACCGTCAGCAGTGCGCTGTCTTGGCGGCGTTCCACATGCAATTCACCAGCCACAAGATTACCACGCATATAATGTTCGCGTTGGCCGTTAGCTTGCAAATCATCGGCCAAAGGCGCGGTTAGGCGCTGACGGCCCCCAATTGGTAGTCCCAACATTTTATGGACCAACGGCACAACAAACACTTCGCCGCAGACCATAGCCGACACTGGATTTCCGGGCAGCCCTATCATGGGTGTCTTAGACATATGCCCTGCCATAAGTGGCTTTCCGGGCCGCATTGCTACCTTGTAAAAAGATTGCTGCATGCCAAAATTGGCGGCCGCTTGGGCGACCAAATCATGGTCCCCAACCGAAGCCCCGCCAATTGTGATGATGAGATCAGCCCCCGTGGTGAGGGCAAAGACCTCCGCCAAGGACACCAACCGGTCACGAGCGATGGGTAAAATACGGGTTTCAGCGCCAACTTGTTGCAACATGGAGGCCAGCCCGTAGGTGTTCGAGGCAATAATTTGATCGTTTCGCGGGCTTTCGCCAGGCTGTACCAATTCATCTCCGGTGGCGATAATTGCCACCTGTGGTTTGCGTGAAACCATCGGCTGGGCTACGTTCATTGAGGCCATCAGGGCAATGTCTTGTGGGGTGAGCCTGCGGGGGGCGGTGAGCTGATATCCAACAACAAAATCACTGCCGGCAGGGCGTACATGGGGCTTGTCATTGGGACCATCAGTGAGGGTGATACTGCCCTCCACCGCGGTTACATGCTCTTGTATCAACACATGATCTGTGCCTTGAGGCAGAGGAGCGCCTGTGAAAATGCGGGTGGCTTGGCCGGTACCCACGGGGTTGTCAAAGCGGTGGCCAGCGGCAGCCTCTCCAATCACATCCCATTGGGTGCGTCCAGCGCTGAGGTCAGCTTTACAAATAGCATAGCCATCCATGGCAGAGGCAGCAAAGGGCGGTTGATTACGATCGGCGAAAACAGGCTGCGACAAAATGCGCCCCACAGCATGCTGCAAGGCAATGGGTTCAGCCTCAAGGGGGTGTGCCAGCGCCAATACGTGACCTAAGGCTGCGCTGACGCTGATCATACCTCTTCGCGCTTCCACAGTCCGGATTTTCCACCCTGCTTTTCATCCAGCTGAATGGCTGTAATGACGATGCCTTTGTCAACAGCTTTAAGCATATCATAGAGGGTGAGGGCAGCTGTTGCGGCGGCGGTCAGCGCTTCCATCTCTACCCCAGTTTGGCCCTTGGTTTTCACGGTAGCGGCGATCAGCACTTGATTGCTGGCTTGGTCAGGATCTAGATCTATGGTGACTTTGGTGATGGGCAAAGGATGGCACAAAGGGATCAGCTCGGAGGTTTTCTTAGCCCCCATAATACCCGCCACGCGCGCCACGCCCAGCGCATCGCCTTTTTTAAGGTTGCCCTTAATGAGCAGATCCATTGTGGCTTGGGTCAGCTGGACGGTGGCTGTAGCGCGCGCCATGCGTGAGGTTTCGGCTTTGTCGGAGACATCAACCATACGCGCGTGACCGGCCTCGTCTAAATGGGTAAGTTTTGACATTTATAACCTATCTGGTATAAGCGGGTTGGCCAAAAGCGCCCGGGTTGCATAGGCCACATCGTCTTGGCGCATAAGGCTTTCGCCGATGAGGAAAGTGCGTGCACCGCAACGTGCGAGATCCGCTAGATCTTCAGGGGTGTATATTCCGCTCTCAGCCACAATGGTTTTGTCTTCAGGCACACGGCGTGCCAACGCGCGCGTGGTGTCGAGGGTCACTTTGAATGTATTAAGATTGCGATTGTTGATACCCAGAAGGGGCGATTTAAGGGCCAAGCCACGGTCCAGCTCTTCAGCATTATGCACCTCAACCAAAACATCCATGCCCCAATCAAAAGCCGCGGCCTCTAGCTCAGCGGCTTGCGCGTCAGAGACCGAAGCCATGATGATCAAGATGCAATCTGCGCCCAGCGCGCGTGCTTCGGCCACCTGATAGGTGTCATACATGAAGTCCTTGCGCAGCACGGGCAGCGTGGTCGCGGCTCGTGCGGCAGTCAAATAGCTGTCATGGCCTTGAAACGATGGCGCATCTGTTAAGATCGACAGGCAGGTCGCCCCGCCAGCCTCGTAGGCTTTTGCCAGTTTTGGTGGATTGAAATCGGGTCGGATCAAGCCTTTAGAAGGGGAGGCTTTTTTAACCTCTGCAATCAGCGCATATCCGGTTTTTGCAGCGGCGCTAAGACTGTCTGCGAAGCCACGTAATGGGCCTGCGGCGCGTGCGGCCTCTTCTACATCCACAAGGCTACGGGCTTGTTTACGTTCCGCGATCTCTAATAGTTTATAGGCTTTGATCTTGTCAAGAATGGTCTCAGTCATAGGTAAATCCAATTATCATGCAGCACTTGTAAGAGCGGCCAGTGCGGTCACTTTGTCCTTAGCGGCTCCGCTGTCGATAGAGGCGCGCGCCAGTTCTACACCCTCTATTAGTGTTTTGGCTGTTCCGGCAATCACCAAAGCGGCGGCGGCGTTAAGCAATACGGCGTCGCGGTAGGCTGAAGGGTTCCCTTCCAGAAGCGCTGAGAAGGCTTTGCCATTGTCTTCGGGGCTACCGCCCA
>Ga0209712_10001364_pt1 | contig 20856 bp, 32 predicted proteins | sample ArcOceMetagenome_FD_187443 | JGI IMG/M metagenome (GOLD analysis project Ga0209712, IMG submission 187443) | Marine eukaryotic phytoplankton communities from Arctic Ocean - Arctic Ocean - Greenland ARC118M Metagenome (SPAdes) (version 2) | ecosystem: Environmental > Aquatic > Marine > Oceanic...
ATCAAAGGTGACTTGTCCCGAATGTGGTGGAAAAGGTTGTGACCATTGTGACGATACTGGTTATCACATAAAGGAAGGTAAGTTAGTAACTTCAGCTGTAGATATCATTAAATTGATTACTAAAAAGGTTGCAGACAGATTAGAAAAAGAGTATAGTAGAAATCCCGAGAAAGGTCTTGGTATGATTAACACTATCGGTGCAATGGTTGGACATAAAGTTACAGACCAAAAACAAGATAAAGGTAAGTTATTCCTTAAGTTCGGTGAAGAGTTAGAAGAAGGTAAGATGCAGGATGCAATTAAAAAAATGAAAGGTCTATCTAAGAAACAGATGGAATTCCTGATGACAATACCTCAACAACAACTTACAGTAATTGCACAACAATTAGCTGGTTTGACAATGGGTGAAGAACTGGAAGAACGACATGCAGATGTAATGAGAAAGAGAAATCAGTCTCAACAAAAAGCACATCAAAAAGCAATGATGAAGTCTGCAAAAAAGTCTATCAAAGACTATGATGCAAAGAATAAGAACAAGAACGAGGAGTCTGAAGTAGAAGAAGACAGAGACTACAAAAAGGAATATGAGTCATATCATAAAGACCCCGAACAAATTAAAAGACGTGCAAAGAGAAACGAAGCACGAAGAAGTTTAAAAAATCAGAAGAAACTTACTGCTGATAAAGACGTACATCATAAGGATAACAATCCTATGAACAACGACAAATCTAATCTGAGTATCGTTACTCAAAATTATAACAGAAAAGAACCTCGTATGAGGAACAAACTAAAGGAAAAGGGGTGCTTACCAAATGCCAAACGGAAATAAAACAGATAACGGAGTTCTAGAAATAGGAACAGATGAGATAGTATCATCGTTCAAAGAGGACACGCCAGGTGAGAATGTGAAAGAATATCTTGCACAAGCTAGACTCGCCAATGAAGAGAAAAAGTCTGAAAGAAAGAAGAATTTTTCTCAAGTATTTGACAACCCTTTAAAAGGTTTTCCATACAACGAAGAGATTGAGGTTACCCCTATAAAAGAAGGTAATATGCAGGTCGAAGGAGACCCATATGTACCTCAAAAGAAGGGTGTGAACAAGAACATTGCAAACTACTGGAATAAAGAGATTAAAGGATTAACACCAAAAGAATTGGAAGCAATCCAATCCATGTATATGATAACAGACCATAGTGGTGTTGTTCAAATGTACAAGGCAGGTAAAAGAGACTTTATTAAATCTATAAAAGAAGAAGTAGTATTAGAAGATTACAAAAAAGTAATCAAAATGTATCCAAGAGATAACGACTGGAAAAAACTCATCACAAAACACAAACGTGCAATTGACGATTTCAGAAAAAACAACAAGGATTTACCTTCTAAAGTAGAAGACGAATTACTAGGTTGGGCATCACAAACTGGTGAAGTCGGTGGTAAAGACGATGCAGAAGACTTCATAATGTCAATCCTTGATGAATCAACAATTTCAGAGAACTATAGAGTTCTTGCAAAACATGGTATGGGTGCAGAGACTAAGAACTCAATTAAAGTTGGTACAGAAGTAGATTACTACCAAAAAGATGGTGCCAAGTACATGGGTAAAATCACCAAGATGACTCCAAAAGGTTACATCGTAAGAGACGACAAGACTAAGAAAGAACATGAGTTCACATACCACGACAGAAATGCAGCCAAGAAACTTCTAAAACAAGGTGATAACCTTGGAGAAGGTTCAATGGAAGGACAGAAATTAACTGGACAAGAGGTTTCTACATACTTCAGAAAGAACCCAACGAAAGATAAGGACACCAAGAAAGCTATCGAGATTGCACTTGACCATGGTGGTGCAATGAACTATGCAATCAAACAGATTGAAAAGTTCAAAAAAGGATTCTCTAAGAAGAAAGAAGTACAGAAAGCACTCCAGTACGCAAACGAAGAAGTTAAGTACAAACTAAATGTAGGTGTTGTATTCACTGAAGACACACACCCATGTAAAGGTCTATCAGAAGATGACCCATGTTGGAAAGACTACAAACAAGTAGGAATGAAGAAGATGAATGGAAAAGAAGTTCCGAATTGTGTTCCTAAAGAAGGTGTTATGGACGATGAACCACTAAAAGACAAGTATCCTTTCCAAAAGAAATTCTCAGTAGAGAGTACTTTCAGAGAAATGTTCGAAGAAGAACTGAAGGAAGAAACGATTGTTTATAAAGTTAAAGGTATACAGAAACCTGAAACAGATAAGTTTAACCAGTCTGCAAAGTTGATGAAGTTAAAAGTTTCATTCAAGAAAGAAGGTAGTGATACTCATGTAACTATGACTGGTAATAAGAAACAGTTAAGAGACTTTGACTCAGTTGCAAGAGGTAAATCTTCATACGGTGACCCATCAACAATAACACATTTTGACGAGAAATAACATGAAATCATTAGTGCAAATAATTAAAGAACGTAATGCAGAAAAACTATTAGAAGCCGCACCAAAGATGAAAGGACTTTCTATCTATGGTTCAGAAGTATCAGGACTAAAACGAACTGATAACGGTAAAGGAAGGTCTACCTTACAATATTCGTCAATGTCTACTTACACTGCTAAACCAGTAGTGTTGAAAGGAAAATTAGCATTTAGAGTAGAAGATACACAAGGTGGATTTGAAACCCTTGACCTTCTAAGCTTTGCAAAGATGTACGGATAAACATGAAAACTTTCAAGGATATGGCTATCCATGAGACAGTCGATAGTCTACAAGAGACTAACACTAATATAACCGACAACCCCTTTAGATTGGGTTCTATGATGTATTTTGAGGTCATTAAAGAAGCAAGGAAGAGACTTGCAGAAGGAAGATTTAGACTTACTGAAGTAGATAGACAAATCATTGAGACGGATTTAGGTGAATTTGAAATCTATGAGGGTAATATGGTACCATTAGATTGTCCTATGATACTGGAAGAAGATGAAAAGGAACCTAAATTGAACTCACCTAAAGTCGGTGGTTCAAAGAAGTATTATGTTTACGTCAAAGACGGAGACAAGATTAAAAAGATAACATGGGGAGACACTACAGGACTTAAGGTCAAGTTAAACAACCCCGAAGCACGAAAGAGTTTTGTTGCAAGACATAAATGTGACACTAAGAATGACAAAACCACTGCAGGATATTGGGCATGTAGATTGCCGTATTATGCAAAACAGTTAGGTTTAAGTGGTGGTGGAAGCTTCTTTTGGTAAACCATATATACTAGTATGGAAAAGGAATTATATCACACCTTTAGTGAAGGTGAAAGAAAAGCAGAAGTATTTAAGACAGTAAAGGGTTTTGAAGTAGAGTTATACGAAAAGGATGATTGGAGTGCAACTAGAAAGGTGCATGGTCATTCAGAAACATATGCAGAGAATACTGCAGAGAATTGGGTTCAAGGTATATTTGACCTAGAACCACCTGTAAAAGAGGGTAGTTTTTATGGATACCGACAGAGGTCAGATAACTACTATGAAGGTGACGACTAAACCTTACAGTGAAGAGGTTATAGAACAACACGGAACAGGAGTTAAGTTCATAATTAGAACTTTCACTGATTCGGTTGAAGAAGACGAACTGGTCTGGCATAGGGACAGAGAGTCACGACTTGTACATGTATTATCAGGAACTAACTGGAAGCTTCAGTTAGATGATAAACTTCCTGAAGTGTTAGAGGTGGGTATGACATACAGAATACCTAAAATGGGGTACCATAGACTGTTAAAAGGACAGAATAACTTGGTACTTAGAATTCAAATTACATAAATAAACATATGAGTTTTAAATCAGAAAATTGGAAAGAAATACTGCAACAGGTTCGTACTGGAATTCAGGAGAACACAGTTGTTAAAACCGAAGATGACATCATCTCAGAGGAGATTGATGCGCTATTGGAAAACTTTGATGTACCTGTACTACAAGAGGTCACTGATAAAGAAGTTGATGCATTAAAGAAATTGTCTAAGGACATGCAGTCAGTTCTAAAAGGATATCAGTCTATTGTAAAGATGGGTGACAAAGAACTTAAGGACAGTAAGTATAATAAAGATTATGAAGCAGTCCTAAAAGCAAGAGACACCATTTTCACTTTGATTGGTAAAGTAAACACTCAAAAGATTCTGAACAAGGAAGAAGTCGAAGTAGAAAAAGAGTCTACAGCAGAAGAAGTGATTGAAGCTTTAGAAAAGGACATATCTGTTGGTAAACTTACTGAAAAAAACATGTTAGGACGACTTGCAAAATCAATGGAACTTAACGAAGAAAACAAAACTAAACTATTCGATTATTTCGATAAGGGAGAACTAGAACAATGAGTTTCACAGGATATAAATTAGGATTAACGGATTCGTTAATCGAAGCATCAAAAAAAATTGCAGAAGGTTCTGCAGAATATAAAAAGTTCTTTGACGGTGTGTTAAAGAAGTTTGGAGTTACATCACCCGATGAATTAGAAGGTGATAAGAAGAAAGAATTCTTTGATTACATCGATAACAACTGGAATAGTGATTCAGAAGCTGGTAAAGACGGTAAGAAAGAATCAGTTAAAGAGGGTGAATTACCACCTGCATTGCAAAAAGCAATAGATAAGAAAAAAGAAAAAGAATCGGACTCAGAGTAGATAATACTATGGAAAGAGTTGACGCTAGATACAAGACCTTTAAAGAGAAAATTAAAAAACTCGGTTATATGAAAGGTGAGGCCAAAAAGGTCAATGCCGTCATGGAAAAGGTTGCAGACTTCGGAATGATGTCTGATGCAGGGAACCAAAAGGTTGCTCGTGCAGTTGCAAAGGCAAAAAACGAAAAAGAATTGAAAGTTCTTCTTAATAAAATCAGTTCAATGGCTGGTGGGAAGTATAAAGAAGCTGAAGAAGAAGATGTTATCCAAAGAGCAGTTTGGGCATTATCATCAACAGCAGTAGGTATGCAGTTAAGACCTGATGCAAATATGTTAACTCAGTTAGCATCTATTCAGGATACTGGAAAAGATACAGAAATCAGAACAGACGACATGAAAAAAATGAAGTTGAAAGCTGATGATGCATCTAAAGTATATGATATATTAATGAAAATTAAGAGTACGGAAAGGTCTAAATACCTACGACTTTTACAGAAAGATATAAAATCTTTCAAAACAACTTATAACGCAATCCTAAAGGTTGCTAATAGATAAACGGAGAAAATAAAATGGCACTATGGGGACACACTTCAGGAACAGAATCTAAACCAAATTGGTTATCTGATGCTGAGAAAACAAAAACACAAGCAAAACCACACGGATGGGAATTAGCAACAACAGTAGGTTCTAGAGTTAGAACTGAAACACTTGTTGCAATGAAAAACTTTACCGTTGCACTTGGTGCTGCTGACATTACTGATATTGATTGGATTTCAACTGCACATGACGTGTCTGTTGGTTCAACACTATCTGCAAAAGTTATATTCAACGAAGCAGTTGACGTAACAGGAAGTCCTACACTTTCAGTACTTAACGGTAATGAAGGAACAGGAACAGGAAGAGGCCCACACTCATTAGTATATGCTAGTGGAACTGGTACTAACGAACTTACATTCAGTCTAGTAGTTGCAGCTGCATCTGCAGATATCGCTGCTGACGATGTACTTTCAATCGGTGTTAACCCTGTTGCACTTGCTGGTGGAACGATTAAGGACAAAGGAACTGCTACTGTAAGTACAATTACTTCTGTTGTCGGAATCGGAACTGCTGCTGGTAACGTAACTGCAGTTGCATAATTTAATAATTAGTTTATAAAGGATAGAAAATGGCATACACTTCAGAGTTTAGTACTTCGGTATTAACAGATGCAGAAAAGAATTTAATTTGGACTGCAGAGAATATAGAAAGACTAGAAGCTCAGGGGATTCTTTTTGGTGCAGATGATGCCGCAAAGAAGACTAATTATTTTGCACATCACGATACATTACTTGCATTACCAAATAGTTTTATTTGGAAGTACTTAAATGATGGTGCATTCGTTGGATATAGACTCTTAGTAGAACCCAAAGCACCAGCATTAGGTTGGACTCCTCCTGAAGGATGGGTTCCATCCCTCGGTTGGTCAGACGACCCTCAAAGACAACACGAAACATTGGTAACTGCAGTTTGTTATAACCCAAAACTAATTGCACTAGATGCTAATTATGCAGACACATCAATGGTTACATTGCTTGGTCTTATGACTGAAGCAGAGACTTTAAAACTTTGGGAAGAAGATAGTGATGTTCATGGACTTTCGAATGTTGATTCAATGATGGAGTATATGAAGACTATTGGTAAAGATAAATCGTTTATCTTCTTAACTGGTAATACACAAAAAGCATTCCATAAAAATCAATTGGTTTCAGAAGGTAATGGTGCTCATGTATTTCAGTATAATCAAATAGCAGGATGTCCTATGATTGTATTGGGTGTTACAAACCAAACTTCTTTCTACAGTTCATTGACAACTCCCAACAAAGGATGGGATTTAACTTAAGGTACAAAATATGAAAATTAAATTATTAGGTTCAGAAGCAGCTTGTGGAGTATCTACAGGTAACGGTTCAAACTTTGGTTTGACATCTGCAGTGAGACTACACAACAGTGGTGCCACTGCGAGAGTAGTAACAGTAGAGACCTCTGCTAACGTAACAATTGGTACATTTACACTAGGTGTAGGTGCATCGGAAGTAGTTCAAAAGAATCCGACAGACGAAGTATTCGCTGCACATGCAGAAATACTCGGTGTTGGAATCGCACAAATAGGATAATAATATGAAAAAGTTTAGAGATTTTATAATAGAAGACCATGATGGTAGTGGTGCCGCAGGTTTATCATCAACACCAAAACCTTATGATTTGGATAGTGCAGAAGTAAAAGCAAAGATTAATGCAATTCTTGGACACACTGCAGTGTCAGAATATCTTAATCCTAAAGCTGCATTGAAACAAATTGAAGCAAAACTTCATCAATTAGGTCTTTCAACTACTGAAACTGGTGCAATTGACCACGGTGAATTTACAGAATCAGGAACACATACTATTGGGTTCACTAGATATGGTGACCAGTTTGGTAAGTCAGTGGATACACCATTCGATGAGTTCGAAACTAAAACTGAAACCCTAAATTTAACTGTTAAACTTGAGAAGTTGCAGACAGGTTCATTTAAGGTATACGGTTCAATCTAACCCAACCCCTACATTATGGAAGAAATATGAAGATAACTAAAGTTACCTCTCCGCCTAAAACCCTCCTCTCTTTTGAGGAGACATCCTACCCAGTAGAAAAAGAACTCCAACCCGATGATGTTGTAGAGATTTTCAACACTCCTTTAACAGGTGCATATAACTGGGACTATACAGTCCAAGACGATAGAATCAAGAAACTATATGAACTTGGTAAGTCAAAGAACTGGAATGCAGAAAAGGATATCAATTGGGATGAACCCAATGGTGATGAAAATCCTATGGTACATCAGTTCTTCCATAATGAATGGAAACACCACGAAGGTTATTCAAACCTATCAGATGAAAAACAAAAAAGTTTTGTTAAAGACTTACAACACTGGACACTCTCACAATTACTACATGGTGAACAAGGTGCATTATTAGTTGCATCTCAACTTGCATCATGCGCTCCCACTTTCAATGCAAAACTATATGCAGCTTCACAAACATTCGATGAAGCAAGACATGTAGAAGTGTTCAACAAATACTTACAGACAAGAGTAGGTAAGATATTTTCTGTAGGTGCTCCTCTAAAATCCCTATTGGACAAAGTATTGACCGATGAAAGGTGGGATTTAAAATTCATAGGAATGCAGATTATTATTGAAGGTCTTGCACTTGCAATTTTCAATACTATAAGGTCTACAACTCAAGACCCAGTGTTAAGGAATATTCTTACACTAGTAATTAGAGATGAAGCTAGACATGTTACCTTTGGAGTTAATTACCTAGAAAAGTTTGTTAAAACACTTACCCCTGAAGAACTCGTAGAGAGAGAAGACTTCTGTTTAGAAGCATGTAATGTGTTGAGACATAGATTTAAACAATTTGAATGTTGGGAACACTATGGTTTCGATGTAGAAGAGACTGCAATATGGTACGAGGGTACTGCATTGAATAATCAATTCCAAGAACTCCTTTTCACTAGAATCGTCCCTAACCTAAAAAAGGTTGGACTCTTACCCGACAGACTTATGGAAGAGTACGGAAAATTAGGTGTACTGAAGTTTGCAGACGGTGAGTCTGATTATGAAACTTCATGGGATGAGTTGAATGCACCCCTAGAAATTGTTGTATAAATACTTTTACAAACAAACTAAATTATAATATTATGGGTCTTTTTGATAAAATAAATGCAAAGAATTTTACAGCCTTTGCAATGAAACACTACGATGACCCTCAATGTTCAGACATTGAGGAATTCCAAGAAGACTTGAGAAGGTTTAGATATCTTAAACGACTTCTCCATAGATACCATGAAAATGGTGAACTGAGAGAACGTCTCATGTTAAATCATCTTATATGCATATTCAATGTATTTGGTTATGATGCATGTATGAGGATGTTGGAGTTTAAGATTAAAGATGGGAATTACTGGTCTTCAATCAAAACAATGTTACTCTATCTTGGGTATGTCGATGAGTCATTTAAACTAGACTCAGTTGTAGACCTTACCCTTGCATCGAGACTTAGAGAATTATAAAACACGCCCGTATAGCTCAGTTGGTAGAGCACTTCACTTGTAATGAAGATGTCACGAGTTCGACTCTTGTTGCGGGCTCCATTTCTTAAGGTAGAGGTTTAAAACAACCTAAATAGTTATATGGCAATTATAGACACAATCATAGTATTCAAAATCCTTAAAATGTTGGTAACACCATTTAATAAATTTGATGCGTTCAAATTTGGACTTATTGATAAGAATGGACTAAGACTCAAGGAGAAGACCCCGTCAAATTCTGCAGAAGAGTCTTCTATTAATGCACTACATCGTTTAGTGTTCAATCTTAAACGTATTATTCAAAAGGTACCCTTTGGTAAGACTGCGTTTGCTTCATATGCAATTGCAATTGCATTGTTGAAGGAAGAGTGTAAACTAAGTCCTGAAGAAACAGAACAACTATGTGAGAAGTTTTACACTCACATAAAAGAAGATGGTGTATTCTATCCCACAATGTTGGATGAAGTTATAGAACTGGATGAATTGCATAAGGGAAATGTATACAATCTGAAGAGAGATTTAGAACAAGGTACCATATTATTTCAAAATAAAACTCCAGTACATATAGTTGAAGAACTAAGTACAATATTTGGAGTTAAAGTATATGTGGGTTATGTAAATAACGAACACAGGGTATTGGTGACATCAGATGACTTACGATAAGAAAAAAAGAGACGAAGAAAACAAGAAACAATGGGAAGATGCAGCGATGAATGCGACTGGAAGTGCAGTATCGACAGATGTACCTATTGTCAAAAAGAAGAAGAAACAAGTACCATCAAAGATATTTGATTTGATTTCTAGAAGATAAATTATGAAATGGTTGAATTACCTAGCCCTAGGTACCTCTATTGGAATTGCAGTAATAGCTGCATACTTTTCCGTGTTAGGACTTGCAACAATATTTGCAGGTGCATACCTGAGTGTTGTCGTGATGGCAAGTGTACTAGAGTTTGGTAAGTTAGTTACTGCAGCCTACATCCATTTACTATGGGATAAGTTAAACTACCAAAAATGGTATCTAGTGACCAGTGTCGTAGTGTTAATGTTAATCACATCACTAGGTATCTTTGGATTTCTATCTAAAGCAAACATCGACCAAACACTACAGGGTGACTCCTTCTCATTAGAGATGTCCATCATAGAGAAACGTATCAGTGGTGAGGAAGGTAAACTAAAACGTCTAGAGACTCGTCTAGAGGGACTAGACACCATCATTGCAACTGCACAACCCAAAGACCGAAACTACATTGACCGTAGACAAAAAGAAGAAAGGGGGTTGATTGCTGAGGACATGGATGGTATAATAGACCAAGTAGTTGCATATAATGAAGAGTTGATGCCACTAAAAAGAGAACAATTGAAACAAGAAGGGGAGATTGGCCCTATCAAGTACATTGCAGAGGTAATTTATGGTCAAGAAGAGTCTGTCAAGTACCTTGACAACGCAGTAAGATGGGTCATTTTTGCACTTATCTTTGTGTTTGACCCACTTGCAGTGTTACTATTGATTAGTAGTGTAGGGTTAATTGCAAGAAAAACGGAAGAAGAAAAACCCGTTATAAATGAAACAAGATATGTGATTCAAGTCCCAAAAAAGGGTGGATTGGAATCATTAAAGAATAAATAATAAGTTAAACAAACTAGGAGATTAACATGTCACAAACAGATTTAGAGTATAAACTGGAAAAACTCAAAGCTATCGAACCCGAACTGGTAACAGAAGAGACCTTTTTACCTGAACAGATGAAATCAGCAAAAGATTCACACGCAACTGCACACAAAATGTGGTCAGAAAACGTGTCTAAACTTGAAGCTTCAATTGTAGATGAAAAGGCTGAACCTGCACCACACGTGCCAGACGAAAGTTAAGAAATACCTCTAGACAATATCATGGGTATCATGTATAATGGTACTTATGATATGGTTAGAAAAAAAATACTTAAGTATGGTGATGTCCTCATTGGACAATGCCAAATGGAAGGGTGATACCACCCTTAACCACTCGTGTCTCTATTGTGGAGACTCTCAAAAGAATGCATATAAAGCTCGTGGATACCACTTTGTGGTAGACCAAAGTTTTGTCTATAAATGTCATAATTGTGGTAAATCTACATCATCAATTAACTTCTTAAAAGACAACTTCTCTATGATTCATAAGGAGTATATGAAGGAGTGGATGAAGGAAAAGGGAGTCAAACCAAAGAAACATGCAAGTGGACATAAAATGCCATCTGCCAACAGTTTTAAGTTTGTACCACGAACAGATATCCTAAATAAGAATGATATTATGAGTGAAGAAAATCTTAAGATTTTGATGAAACCGTGTAGTGAAGTTGCAGTTGCAAGGAAGTATCTAGAAGATAGAAAGATACCATCCGAGCATTACAGTAGTCTATATTACACACCAACACCTCAGAACTTAAGTTTCTTATCACCTAAGTATAAAGACCGAGTTCTTGGAACAGACCCAAGAATCGTATTACCTTTCTATAGTGAGGAAGGGGAACTCATAGGTCTAAGTGGAAGAGCCATTAACGACTCACCACTAAGATATTTAACTATGAGATTCCGAGATGATTTGCCACTCATCTTTAATTTACATAACGTGGACAAAACTAAAACTATCTTCGTGACTGAAGGGCCTCTAGATAGTTTATTCCTACCCAACTCTATTGCAGTTGCAGGTAGTGACTTCAAAAAGATTGACGATGTCATTAAAGACAATGCAGTTTTGATATTTGATAATGAACCAAGAAACAAGGAAATACTTAAGAAACTAGAAGAAGTAATTGACCTTGGTTATAGTGTGGTGATTTGGAATGATAAAAGACTGGATGGATTAAAAGATATCAACGATATGATAAAAAACGGGTTGACCGTAACTGAAGTAATTGATATAATAGACAAATGCACTTTCCACGGCCTTAGTGCAAAAGCAAAATTTATGGAGTATAAGAGGATATGATGTCGGTTATTAAAGTTTTAAAGTCAGATGGGTCAAAGGTCGATATAGAACTCCACAAAATTCACAAGATGGTAGAGAAAGCCTGCAAAGATATTACAGGTGTTTCTGAATCTATGGTAGAGATGAATAGTGGACTACAGTTTTATGATGGGATTACAACAAAAGATGTACAAAGTATACTAGTAAAATCTGCAAGTGATTTGATATCACTTGAAAATCCAAACTACCAATTTGTTGCAGCCAGACTGTTACTCTTTGGAGTACAGAAAGTAGTGTTCAATACCAAATGGAAGGACAATGAAATCTATCCAACACTTGGTGATATTATTGATAGGAATATCAAACAGGGTGTGTACGATAAAGACATTCTTAATCACTACTCAAAAGAACAGATTGCAGAGTGCAACAAATACATCAGACATAACCGTGACTTAACTTTTACCTATGCAGGTCTACAACAGATTGTGGACAAATACCTAGTACAAGATAGAAGTAACGGAGAGATATTTGAAACACCTCAGTTCATGTATATGTTAATTGCAATGACACTGTTTAAGTCATATGGAGAGAATAGAGTTGAATACATCAGAAAGTATTACGATGCAATATCCCAGTACAAGATTAACATTCCAACACCCATTATGGCAGGAGTGCGTACACCCTTACGGCAGTTCGCATCATGTGTACTCGTTGATTCAGCAGATTCCCTCGATTCAATCTTTTCGAGTGACATGGCAATCGGAAGATATGTTGCACAAAGAGCTGGTATTGGAATTAATGCAGGAAGAATACGAGGACTTGGTTCAAGGATTCGTGGTGGAGAAGTACAACACACTGGTGTGATACCTTTCCTTAAGAAGTTTGAAGCAACAGTAAGAAGTTGTACTCAGAACGGAGTTAGAGGTGGAAGTGCAACAGTACATTTCCCAATATGGCACCAAGAGATAAGAGACATCCTTGTACTCAAAAACAACAAGGGAACTGAAGATAATAGAGTAAGAAAACTGGATTACAGTATTCAGATATCAAAACTATTCTATGAAAGATTTATGAAGAACGAGGACATTACATTGTTCTCACCACATGATGCACCAAAGTTATATGATGCATTTGGAACCGATGAGTTTGACGAATTATACGAAAGGTATGAACGTAAAAGTAGTGTTCCAAAGACGAAGATATCTGCTAGAGAATTGTTTACGGACTTATTAAAAGAACGTGCAGAGACAGGACGAATCTATATTATGAATATAGACCATTGCAATTCTCACAGTAGTTTTACAGACAAGATTAACATGAGTAATCTATGTCAAGAGATAACATTACCAACAGACCCAATCAGTCACATTGATGGAGAAGGAGAGATTGCATTGTGTATTTTAAGTGCAATCAATGTCGGTATAGTCAAGATGGAAGAACTTAGTGAAATGTGTGACCTTGCAGTAAGAGGACTAGAAGAGTTAATTGATTACCAAGAGTATCCAGTTGTAGCTGCAGAAAGGTCAACACTTGCAAGAAGGTCACTAGGTATTGGTTACATCGGTCTTGCACATTTCCTTGCAAAGAACAAGGTTAAGTATGATGACCCCGAAGCACATAGACTAGTGCATGAGTTATCAGAGAAGTTTCAGTACCATTTACTATGTGCATCTAATCAGATTGCATCAGAGAAGGGTGCATGTGAATATTATGACAGAACTAAGTATGCACAAGGACTGTTACCTATTGACCACTATAAGAAAGAGGTTGATGAAATCACACCTAATAAATTGTTGATGGATTGGGAAGTATTGAGAACTAGAATTAAGGTTCATGGACTAAGACACTCCACCCTTACTGCACAGATGCCCTCTGAGAGTTCCTCAGTGGTCTCTAATGCAACGAATGGGATTGAACCACCAAGAGACTACCTTAGTGTTAAGAAGTCTAAGAAGGGTACATTGAAACAAGTAGTACCCCAGTATTCCATGTTAAAGAGTCATTACACTCTATTATGGGATATGCCAAATAATGATGGATATATCAAAGTAGCTGCAGTGATGCAGAAGTTCTTTGACCAAGCAATCAGTGGTAACTGGTCGTATAATCCTGAGAACTATGAAAACGGAGAAGTACCAGTATCAGTAATGGCGAAAGATATGTTGAACACTTACAAATATGGTTGGAAGACATCATATTACCAAAATACTATGGATGGGAAGACAGAGGATGTCGTTAAAGATGAACCCTTACCACAAGGTGAGATTCTAGATGATGGGGAAGACTGTGATGCCTGTGCGATATAAAATACAAACTATTAAACCTGCAGGTGACGATAACACCTTTTGTGTAAAGACCCCTAAGAATGTAAAATTCAAAGGTGATATTAGTAAGACCACTTACGATTATATCAATAATGGATTTGCAGTTATAAGAAATGCAATCCCAAAAGAAATTATACAGTTTGCATTGGATACTTGGAAAACAATGGAACACCAACCCGAGTATAATAAATTCTTTGAACGTGAAGAGATAATTACCACAGAACATGTGCCTGATGAAAGTAAAAATAAATCCAATGGTAATCACAATCTACCTATGGGTGTTGCTATGCAAGAACTTATGTGGGGGATACTTAAAAAGAATTTTGATTTCGATTTAATCCCAACATACTCTTACACTAGGAAGTATGACAGAGGTGCATACCTAGGTGTACATTCAGATAGACCCGAATGTGAAGTATCAACTACTATATGTCTAGATTATAAAACAGATGACAATAAACCATGGAAGATATGGGTAGACAATACTAAGAATTGGACAATGACCAACTGGAATGAGGATGCAAAAGCCGAGACACAAGGTATTCCAATTAGAAAAAGAAAGAGTATTGCAATTGAATTAGAGCCAGGAGACATATTATTATATCAAGGCCCAAATGTTGCACACTGGAGAGATACACTTATGGGTGATTATTCTTATCACATGTTTATTCATTTCTATATGACCAAAGGTGCAGTTGGACAAAATGTAGGAGAGGAGATGTCATACGACTGGATTGGTTCTAAATACCTTTCCACAGAACAAAGACCTGCTGAAAAATCAAAAAGACAAATAGATTGGCATAAAGCATATAGTATAACAAAAAACGAATCATCCGAAAATAATTTTGATGAGTATACCACAGAGAAGATAGAAGATGACAGTATTTAACAAAAAGAAAGTAAATTTTACCAAAGAGAAACTATTCTTTGGTGAACAATTGAACACACAACGATTTGATGAGTTTAAGTACCCAATCTTTGACAAACTAACACAAACACAATTAGGTTTCTTTTGGAGACCTGAAGAAGTATCATTACAGAAAGATAGAGGTGATTATCAGAAGTTATCTGAATCACAGAAACACATCTTTACATCCAATCTAAGATACCAAACACTACTCGATAGTGTTCAAGGAAGAGCTCCTGCAATTGCATTCCTACCCTTTATATCATTACCCGAATTAGAGTCATGTGTCATCACATGGGATTTCATGGAGACCATTCATTCACGAAGTTACACTCACATTATAAAGAACATCTATAGTGACCCAAGTGATGTGTTTGATACCATCCTTGACGAACCAGCAATCATTGCTCGTGCAGAGACAGTAACGAAGAGATACGATGACTTCATTCTCTTAGGTAGAAAACAATTGATAGGTCAGAAGGTTGATGAATACGAATTGTATAAAGCATTATACCTTGCATTGATATCAGTGAACATTTTAGAAGGAATCAGATTCTTTGTATCCTTTGCATGTTCATTTGCATTCGGTGAGTTGAAACTTATGGAAGGTAGTGCAAAGATTATCTCTCTTATTGCAAGGGATGAGTCACAACATCTTGCAATCACTCAACACATACTGAAGTGTTACAAGAATCAAGAGAAAGATGCATTGATGACTAAGGTCATGAAGGACTGTGAAGACGAAGTGTACGATATGTATAGAGAATCAGTAGAACAAGAGAAAGATTGGGCTGAGTTCTTATTCCAACATGGTTCTATGATTGGACTATCTACTCAGTTACTAGGTAACTATGTGGAATACACTGCAAACAAGAGATTGCGTGCAATTGGGTTAAAACCTATATATGACATCTCAAGTACAAACAACCCTTTACCATGGACTGAACATTGGTTCAACAGTAGAGGATTACAAAATGCACCACAAGAAACAGAGATAGAATCTTATGTAATTGGTGGTATTAAACAAGATGTAGATGATGATACCTTCAGTGGTTTCTCGTTATAAATAACAGTACAATTCTTAAAGGAGAACAAAAGAAATGCCAAATGTAGTGAAAGATGAAACAACACGAAAAGTCTATAAACTAATAGATGATGTGATAAATGAGTGCGCACTCATCAATGCGACAAACAACGAATGGGATTCAGAAAATTACACTCCGTGTGATTTATCAGATGGTCTAACTGATTATGACCATGTCCGATTTAACCTAGAAAATATGTAATAATAAGGAATATATTATGAAAAGAGTAATTGAAATTTTCGGTAAAACCGATTGTCCAAACTGTACAAAAGCTAAAGCATTCTGTGAAAAGAATTCTCTAGAATTTGACTATGGTATTTTGGACGAACACTTCACTAAAGAAGAACTCCTGCAGGAGTTTCCAACTGCAAAAAGTATGCCACAAATCAGAGTTATCACAGACGATGTGATTGAAAATCTTGAAGGATATGATGGACTAGTCTCATGGTTTGCTGATAACTTGACTGTCTTAGCCCAAAAACAAAAAGTTCTACAAGATGAACAAAGTAGTGGTGTGGAAGGACTGAATTTTCCTCCCAGTGCCGATACCCCACCTGCTCAAGGGGGAAAACATACTGGTGTTGAACTTAAACACATGTCAGATGGTACCCAAATTGGTTACAAAGTTAAACATGGTATTCTCCTTCAAAACAGTTGGCAAGAAGATGAAGATGGTAGACCCTTTTGGGATGCAGAGACATGGGTTAAAGTTGACCTAGAAGACGGTGTCTATAACTATGAGATGTTATTAGAAAACTGGGAAGACTAGTGTGGAGTACCACCTTTATCTAAACAACCCCAATTTGGAGACTATTGAAGACATAAGGTACACTCATGTTTTTAAGAAGATTCCAATGGAGTTTAATTTAGTAAGGAAGTACTACGCAGGGTTGGATGTCCCCTACAAAGACATCAAAGACCCACTACCTTATGTCACTAGAAATGGTAAGGTAGTGGAGTTTAGTGATTTTTATGAAGAAATAATAGGAGTACCACTTGAAAGTACACATAGTATGTGAATCATGTTATTCACAAGCCGTAGTTCAATACAGTATGGATGATGACATCTATGAGGTCAATCACTGTCCATTTTGTGGAGAAGATATTGACACCGAACATGTAGAAGAACTAGTAGAAGACGATGACTAACCAATGGCACGGTGGAAAGGGGTCAAAGAGACGTAACGCTGATGATAAGAAATATGCATCAAATTGGGACTTAATCTTTGGTAATAAGGGTCAAAAGCCCAATAATAAGGACAAAAAAGAGGTGAAAGGGGTCGAAAAGAGTTGACAATGACCCCCATAAAGTGAGATAATGACTGTATCAAGAATAGAGAGAGAATCAATACCGATGATTAATATCTACCTTACAGGTCAAATTGCTCAAAAAAGACGTATTAACACATACGTCCGTTCCATCCTAACCTACCTAATGCCACGACTTCGAAGAGACATTGATATATGCATCAATGTCACTAAGGAATGTGATGGTGGTGCATACGGACTCTGTTGGGGAGACCGAAACGAGGTTGAGATACACCTCTCAAGAGAGACACAAGGTGTCAAAATACCCCTTGAAGAGATGATGCAAACACTTGCTCATGAACTAGTCCATGCAAAACAATTCATCAAGGGAGACCTATCTCCAATGATGCGAAACTACAAAACTGTCTACCATGCAAAGACCCCCTATAGTCGTCAACCATGGGAACTAGAAGCCTATCGTAAAGAAGAGAGATTATTGCAGACTTTTTGGTTGTAAAAACTTGACAATGACCCCTATTTTCTGTTATACTATGTATATAATGAGAAATCAAAGAGGAAAATCAATATGTTAAACCTAATAATTCAAACCCAATACAAAGAAAACTATGCAGCTCATAATGAAGATTATGAACATGGTGTTTCAGAACCATATTGGAAGTTTAAAGGTGGTTCATCATATCTGATTACAGATATAGATTTCATTAACACTGAGTACCTTGAAGGTCTTGTCGAAGAGACTGCATTCATTCACTCGTATGAGAATCCTGCATCTATGGAATATGTCCTAGATTGGGAACTGATTGACGAAGAGAATTTGTCAGACCACATTGAAGAGTGGGAGACTCCTTACCTTCTTGAGAAGAATGAGAAGGGTCAGTGGACTTCTAAAAGAGTCACGGAGAATGGTGATTATGGTTACATGAGAGAAGGAATTCTTTCTAGGGTTCAAGTTTGGACTTATGAGTCTAGTGGGACAAGAGATGTTGAGAGTTATCATGTTGAGTATATCATGGTGGATGGAAGTAAATGTCTATCCGATGAAGCTCTCGGACAATGGTTCAAAACAAGAGAATTGGTTGCATAAAACACTTGACAGTGCGTGTCATTTAATGGTATACTATGTATATAATGAAGAAAGAAGATAAAACAGTGAACAAAGAAATTACAAGAATTTACTTAGACATGGATGGAGTCCTTGCCGACTTCAATACAGGTGTTGAGTATCTTACAGGGGAAGAGTTCCCTAATACTCCCGATGGTCATAACAACTATGACTTAAGGAAAGAAGAGTTAACGAACAAAAGACTGTTCAGAATGTTACCACCTATGCATGACATGTACGACCTTGTCGGATACGTTAGACATACAGGACTTCCTTGGGAAATCCTAACTGCAGCTGGAACAGTGAACAGAGAGTTAGTTGTCTATGACAAAAACGAATGGATTAAAGAACATGTTAGTCCTACTGTTGTTGTTGTTTGCACTATGAGTGGTAGTCAGAAAGGTGGGTTTGCAATCGAAGGTGGAGTCCTTATCGATGACAGACAGAAGAACCTTGATGCTTGGGAAGCAAACGGTGGAATAGGAATATTACACACGAGTGCAGAAGATACCATCAACCAGTTAAAAGAGTTAAGAAGTTAGGGAATTTCATTTTTTATACCTAACGACCCCAATTACGATTGGGGTTTTTTTTTACCTGTTTTTGTATTCAAAAATAAACACTAAATAATACTATGGAACAAACTGAATTTAAAACTGAATATCTAGGAGACCACATATGGTTGTATCCTGCAAAGATACCTGCAGAAATATGTGATGCCACCATACGACAGTTCGATAACTATGAACAACTCGGTTTTACTGCCTCAAGAGGACATCATAGGCGTCACTCGGTCGAAGACCGTTCATTGAATCTTGAAAGCTTCACAAAAAATTGCATGGAAGAATATCCATTTCAAGGTGAAGAAATAGTTCCTTTCTTAACTGATACACTTAAACATGAATGCATACCTCACTATACAGACCTACAAGGACTAAGAGACGATGAGTTAGGAGTGTTTGAAGGAAAGATACAGAAGACTCAACCCACTGAAGGTTTTCATACATGGCACTGGGAACGTGCTAAGACTAAAAATTATAGAGTATTGGTATGGACTATATTTTTAAATGATGTAGAAGATGGGGGTGAGATGGAATTCAAACACCAATCACTTAGGATATCCCCAAAACAGGGAGATGTTCTTATCTGGCCTGCAGGGTTCACACATACACACAGAGGTAACCCACCTCTAAAAAGTAACAAATATATCGTTACAGGATGGATTAATTATGTCTAAATTATCAAGAGTCAAAGGATTCTTCGGTAGGGTATGGACAGGTTTTAAGAACCTATTCAAGACCAAATACCAAATCACAATATATCGTCAATCGGACTCGGGTTCGGGTGCGATGTACAAATCGGAATATATTTCTAGGAATATATCTATTAATAAACCAAAACACTTGAAGTTTAGAGATTTCGAAACTCGCAATATGGTAGAGATTCGTTCTGTTAAAGGACTTGAAGTTAAAATTATAGAGGTAGACTAATGAATCAATTATTCATCGGTATCATCGTTGTCTTGGGTATGGGAGGTTATTTCCTTTATCAAGAGAACATTACACTCACTGCAAATAACATTAAGTTAGAAGGTGCAGTAGAGGAACAGAAAGAGACTCTTAGAGTTGTGCAGGAGAGTTTTGCAGTGCAGACTGAATCCTTACAGAACATGAGTCGTAGAAACAATGAGATAGAACAAGAGAAGTCAAGGTACTTGGAGATTCTATCTAAACATAACTTTGAGAGACTTGCAACAGTAAAGCCAGGTCTTATGGAAAACCGATTCAACAAGGGAACTGTTGATGTACTGGAGGGTATAGAGAATGACACTAAAAACATTAGCAATCTTGACACTAGCACTGTTAACAAGTAGTTGCAGTTTACTGGGTACTAAAAACATAGAGGTTGTAACAAAACCTATAGAGATAGAAATCATCCAACCAGTCTTACCAAGACCATTAGACCTTACTGCACCTAAATGGTTTGTAGTATCAGAAGCAAAAATTGCAAACAACTGTACTCAACAGATGAGACTGAATGAGAATGGTGAACATATCGTAAATGCAGATGGTACACATCAGTTATTCAGACCAAAGACTTGTGCATTAGAGGACAGAGAGAATCCCGAGTGGCCTGTTGGTTACACTTACCTTGACAGATTCATCGATGAGATGAAGAAACAGAACAGTGGTGACGTAGTATTTGTTGCAACAACTGTTGGTGACTACAAGGTAATGATTCAGAACAATCAAGAACTCAGACGTTACATTCAACAGATGGGTGAAGTCGTGGTTTACTATAGAAATGTGACCATTAAAGATAAACCAGCAATTGGAGCCAAGGTAGAGGTCAAATAAACGACCCTAAATAATATTATGAAAAGAGTGAAAAGTACTGTAGGTATTGACAACATCCCATCAATGGGGATGAGATACCAACCCATAGAGATGAACACACTTTCGTTGTT
>Ga0209712_10001365_pt1 | contig 20850 bp, 19 predicted proteins | sample ArcOceMetagenome_FD_187443 | JGI IMG/M metagenome (GOLD analysis project Ga0209712, IMG submission 187443) | Marine eukaryotic phytoplankton communities from Arctic Ocean - Arctic Ocean - Greenland ARC118M Metagenome (SPAdes) (version 2) | ecosystem: Environmental > Aquatic > Marine > Oceanic...
ATAATGGATTTGCATTCCCTAAAAACTATATTAGAAATGAAGAGAATATTCTTTTAGCTCAATTAGATAAAGCGAATAAAAAACTTCTATATATTGCAGAGATGATTGTCTTTCATGAAAGAAAGCAGTCGATTCAAAAGTTAATAAGAGTTACATATCTCTCCGGTAAATTTAGAACTATTGGATTCTTTGATGAATTCAAATCTTTTAGTATGTGGTTTTTAGTACCTCAAATATTTATCATACTATTAATATCACTAATGGTTTTCTATACCAAATTTTTTTATATAGCTTGTCTACTCTACTTGGGTTTCATATTAATATTATCAATAAGAATTTCTTATAAAGCTAGATTACTTCACAGGTTACATCTAGCTATGACTTGTTTTATTATTTATAATTTTATTTATCCAATTGGTCAGTTTACAGGTTATATAACAAAAGTGATTAGGAACGAACAACATGATGAAAGTTAATTTCAATTTTTATGGATTTGAAGTTGTTGTAAACTCAGATTCTATAGAGCTATTAGATTTACTTAAAAAAAACTTTGGATACTTTTATAATAAAAAAATGCAAGCAAAAAAAACATTAACAATCGATATATTCTTAAAAGATGATTTTAAAACAATAGTTCCTAAACACTTAATTGCCCACAAGCAAACAATCAATTCAATGTCATATGATATTGGGCCAATTAGATATAACGACTATTATGGAAAAGCCGTAACTGTAATGAATTACGAATTAGAGACTGCAAAGATATACAGTTCAGATCTAAATAAAATTCATGAAGTCGCTTATTTATTAATATTATCTAGGCAAGGAAAGTGGTGTGATAGAAACGGGTTTCATAAAGTTCATGCCATGTCCGTTTCACATAAAGACAAAAATTTAGTAGTGATGATGCCAATGAAAGGCGGTAAAACAACACTCTTTACTCAATTTCTAAAAGATGAAAAATACAACTTAATTTCAGATGATAGTCCTGTAATAAATGAAAATGGAGACTTATTATCTTTTCCAATAAGATTTGGCTTAGAGGACAATAACTCATATAAAGATTTATTAAATAGTATCGATGAATCCTATAAGTTTTCTTTAGAAAGAGAGCAGTTTGGCAAAAAAATCCTTGTTGATACATTGTTCTATAAAAACCGTCTAAAAAAACCATCAAAGAAGACTATACTAGTTCAGGGGATCAGGTGGAACAGTGAAAAGTGTATAGTCGAAAAAATCTCATTTTTTAAGATGTTAATGTTCTTAAAAACACACTTAATCGTAGGTGTAGGACTTCCCATGGTAATTGAATATTTCTTGCAGGGAACTCTACAAGATCATTTACAGAATTTAAAAATTTTAGTTAGTAGAACATTAGCAGCAATAAGGCTTACTTATAAATCAGATAGATACATCGCTTATATGAGTTATGATATAGAAAATAACTATGAAGAACTCAAAAAATTAATTGATTAATATTGAGTTTATTCTTTTTAAATCTTCATTTGTAAATCTTCCATCAATAGACTTTATTAGGCTTCTTAGATATAAGATCTCAGGTGTTTTATACTCCAGCGGTATAGAGTTTAGAGTTCTTCTTGCCTCTGAGATATTATTAACTTTCAAATAAGTTTTAACTTGTAAGATTAAATACCTTAATTGTAGTTGAGGGGAATTTAATTCTGTTGAAAAAAATAGCATATTTTTTAGAAGTGAAATCTTATTATCACTAAGAGGAAATAATCTCTCAGATAGAGCTAAAGCTTTCTTATAATTCAAATCTCGTTTTTCGAGTTCAATAATATATTCATATAAGATTGTACTATTCGGACTAATCGATAAATTATTATATAGATGTGACTTCGTTGAGATAAGCGAGAAGCTTAAGAAAAAAGTTTTAATTGCAAAGAAAACTATTATCAAATTAAGAACTGATTGAGATCTTTGAGAATTGAAGTTGCTAACTTTCTTGGAGAAGTAGATTATTAAAAAAATCAAAGATGGATAAAACCAGTGATCTGCAACATATGAAAATTCCATATAAGGAACATAGAAAAGACCAGAGATCGGTATGAAAAGAAGAATCACGGCAAGTAAATTCTCATCAAATATTTTTTCATAATAAAAAATAAAAAAGATCAAAATTATAAAGAATAGGCAAATATAAAGGATTGATTTAAAGCTATTTAACTTCAGATCTGGATAGACGAAATAGTTAGAGTGAATACCAGTTGAAGCTATCAGATAAAATGAAAAAGAATTTATTGCTATACTGGCTTTCTTTATATTTGAATTGAGATTAAAATTGTTGTTGAAGTATCGCGTCAAATAAGATTTATATTTTTTTATTGTAAGCGAAAAACTTTTCTTTTCTGGAATGTTATTGATGAGTATATTCCAGTTTTGATTCTTATTCTTTAATTGATTACGTTTTAATTCTTTTCTTTTTAAATCATTACTTTCTTTAATCTTGTTTGAAAATGTAGATATATTTTTAAAGTATGAATCCTCATAAGATTGAGCCTTTATAGTATTGATTTCTGAGACTGTAATACCCTTAATACTCTCTATGCCACTTATGAAAGAAACTATGAAAATTGGTGTTAATAAATACTTTTTTCTTTTTGATTTAATAAATAAAAATAAATACAAAAATGGTATGAAAATAGCAACGTTTTTGAATGTAATTGAAATGAAAAAAGAAACTATTGAAACAATATAGTCTTTATTACTTAAACTCTTTTCATGTTTTAAAACGTATAAATAGGAAATCAATAAAAAAAGTGTTGCACATAAAGTTTTGACTTGAAAAATCCAGAATATGCTTTCAAAACAAAGAGGATGTAATAGAAATAATAAGGTAAAACTTCTTTTGTAGCCAATTTTCTGTTCTTCTAATAACTTGCAAAATATAAAAGCATTTAGAAAATGAATAAAGATATTAAAAAGCCTATACAAGTAGAACTTTGATCCAAAAACTTTAAAAAGTACCCATATTAAAGAATATGTCATAGGCCATGACTTGTATGAATCAGAGTTAATATTCCAATAAACAAATGGATTCGGTTGATCTTTAATATGGAAATTATTGAAAATATAGAAAAAGTCATCACCAAAAGGGATAGATCCAATTGATGGAATATACAAAAGAAAAAGACCAACTAAAATGGTTGGAAGAAATAAATTGTACTGTTTAAGTTTTGAACCTAAAATATTGATATAATTCATTAATAACAATTTATAATACAATATGACTAAAATAAAGATAAAACTATTTACAAGTATATCATCAGGCTTGCTAGGACTATTCTGCCTTTATAACATCTATAATTACTTACCAATGAGTAGCGAAGAAACGCTTAGTATTATTAAATTTGAAAAGATTAAGACTTATATCAATAAACTATCCGCTAGTGGATGCAAAGATTTTTACAAAGTATTCAAGCTTAACCCCGAGCAAAACCTAGTTCGTAGTAATATATTAGATTATAAAGTCGTTGGTGGTGTTAAAAATATTCAAATCTCGAATTTATTAAAGTTAAGAGTTATCAATATGATAGTTCAAAACAACCCAGATTATAGATTTAGCCTTTATTTTTGGGAAAATACTTCTAATGAAAAATGTTACGGAAGTGTTTTGTGATTAATGAGAGAATTGCATCCTTAATATTATCATTACCTATAAATTTAAAAGAAAATAAATTTTTAAAAAAATACTACAGTCTTGGTTTAAATTTTCTAATTAGAGAACTTAAATCTGTTGGAGGTATTGATGTCATCTATTTAAAAGGATCTATTAACACATCTGATTTTGAATTTGGAGTTAGTGATTTAGACTTCATTATCATCGGAAGCGATATATCTACGAAAAATAAAATAATTAAAATATTTAAAGAAAAAAATCGTTTATTTCCATTTATTAAAGATTTCGATTTTTACACAAAAAATGAATTTTCATACTTATTATCTTTTGGTGGTATCAAATTTTTAGCTAACAAAGATTGGATGCTATTATCTGGTATTGATATAAGACAAAGTAATTATGTATATTTCCCATTCAAATTTTTCGCTGACCAACTCTATGAACTATATTTTCTATTAGTTTGGTTAAATAAGAATTTAGAGCTAATGAAATCTTTTTCAAGCATCTATAGAATCAAAAATATAGAACGCACAATCAAAAAAATATTCGTGATCGTCAAATGGATTGAAAACCCACAGACATTTAACAAACCTTCATTTGAGACTCTAGACCAAAGTGATGTCGATTATATAGGATCAATTATAGCAGTATCAGAACCTCAAATGATTGTAGAAAAATTGCATGAGTATTTAAGTTCAAAAAAGTTGTTTGAAGAATATTATAATAAGTTACCATTCAAGTTTGATTGGTTAGAAGAGAATTTTGAAATTGAGGACTGCGAAGAATATATGAAGTATATTTCTAAATCTAGTCATAATTTTGTAATTCCCAAGGGCTCTAAGTATAGTATTGATTATATGACTGATGACATAGTCATTCCTGAAAGTTTGTTTAAGCTATTCCATAAGCTTGGTTGTATAGACGATGAAGTTTTACTTATGAATGCTTCTAATAATGATAACAACTTATTAGGCCTGTTTAGTCTTGCTCAGTCCTATGGCCGAAATATCGACTCTTCAATTCATAAAAAATATAAAAACTTATTAAATAAAACTGAGCTTTATAGAGAGTTAAATAATCGATATCAAATAAATATCTCTAAACCTATTTCTTTTTTAAATAAAACAACTTTTGTAACTGTTAATTGGGGCTTTGATAATGATCGCTTTAAGGCAATGCTTAATGCTAAGAAGAAACTCTCTATACAAGAAGGATCTTTTGAGTTTTTACATATTGATTTAAGTATTAATAAATTAAACAATAATAAGTTTTTTGAGGTGCTTGGGTTTAATGTTCTCTCTATTATGGGGGATTCTGACAATGAAAAGCTTTGGCATAAGGAAGCACTATATAATTTAGCTGCTTTGTTCGCTTTTCAAAGTGAGAATTATATTTTCACAGATGCAGATGTTTATTCAAATGATGATCACTGGCTTTTAAAGATTGAAACCTTATTAAATAAAGGTTTTGATTTTGTCCATGGATTTTCAAGTGTTGTAGATACAATTGATGAGAAATATCAATTTGATTCTTGGACAAAAAAATTCCTAGAAAAGAAAAAGTCACATGTGGCTCCCGGTTTAGTTTGGGGGATTAAGAATTCAACCCTAAAAGAGATTGAGTTCCTACCAGATTCACTACCTGATGGAAGTTGTGATGGAGCCTTTATTCAAGAAATGACTGGTACAGAAATGGGCTTTGTTAATAACTTTAAATGGTATCGATCAAAGATAAGAAAACATTCTTCAACATTTAAAGTTACATATTGCCCTGTTGAGGTCATTCATATTAACCATGGTATTTCGAGGGATTATGATAATAGAGGGGTTTTGCTAGATTTAGTAAAATTTGATTTTTTAGAGGCCTATAATAAAGACCCCTTTGGTATATATAAATGGTCAACTTCAGACCCTAGTAAGAAGTCAGCTATACTATTAAAGAATCTATACTATGAACTTGAACCTAATGAATTTATGTACTTATTAGATAACTTGAAAGATCAAGACTTTTTGAATTTTCCCTCAACATTTAAGTTTATTGCTGAAGATAATATAAACAATGAGCTCACTACTACAAATGGCGTAAGCATTTTGTATCAATTGAATAAAAAGGGGAGTTATAAAATAGTTACTTCTTCCAATAACTCTAAAAAATCTACTATTAGACTCAGATATGGTGGTTTTGATATGATGGATAACGAATATATACACTTTAAGTTTGATATTAATAATCAAGGAGATCATTTTGAAGGAAGTATAAATTATAATTGGTGGAAGTTATTCGGTGCAAATGATCTGAACTATAAATTTTTTCAAAATAGAGTAAAACAAACTATAGAGCTTGTACCATCAAGTTGGCAGGACCATGTTCCAATGTTTGTAGATTTAAATGTAAATAAACCAACTCCTGGTAGAACATACTTCGTCGAGAAGTTAAATCAAGAGCATATAAATATGCATCACGCCTGGGATGGTTTAGAAAATTTTATTGTCGATTTGAATGAAGTTGATATTAAATCAAATGTCGCGTTGATCAACTTAAAATCAAGTTCTAATTATAAGAATGGTTGGTACAGAATCGAGTATTTTTTTGAAGATACACCTGATCAAGGAATTAAAGTCTCTGTTGTTGCTGGTTGTAGAGATGTACCGATAACTGCAACAAGGAAATTAAATAATTGTAACGTACCGTATAAAAGAATTATCTTTTATAAAAACCACTACACTTCTAATATTAAGTTTTTCTTGAAATTTATTGATTCAAAAAGTGTGAATTTTGGAAAGTTACGAGTCGTTGTTCTTTCTCGTCGTAATTTAAAGTGAGTCCCAGTTTATCTGAGAAATATTCTTTTTCTTTAGATAATTATTTGTTTTTGAAAAATGTTTGCAGCCATAGAAATTCTTAACAGAAAATGGTGAAGGGTGAGCAGACTCCAATACTAAATGTTTACTTCTATCAATATTAAACCCTTTTTTCTTCGCATCATTACCCCACAGTATAAAAACTAAATTTTCTTTATTATCATTTAGATATTCAATTACTTTATCTGTCAGATACTCCCAGCCCTTTTTTCTATGTGATGCTGGTAATCCTTTTTCAACAGTTAATACCGAGTTGATCATTAGGACTCCTTGTGTGGCCCAGTTCTCTAGGCAACCATGTTCAGGTGTTCTAAATACAATATCTCCTTCAAGTTCTTTAAACATGTTTTTAAGTGAAGGGGGAACTTTGTTCTCTTTTTTAACAGAAAAGCTTATTCCATGTGCTTGCCCTTCTCCGTGATAGGGGTCCTGGCCAATTATCACAACTTTAGTGTTCTCGTAACTTGTATAATTAAATGCATTGAAAATTTCTTTTTGTGGCGGGTACACTTCTTTTTTTTTATCAGATTCTTTATCTAAGAAAGTAGATAGTTCATGGAAGTATTCTTTTTTAAACTCATCTTTAAGTATCTTTTTCCAATCTGTTTTAATATGTATCTTCATAATTAAGCTTTTTGTTTATTGTTTCATTTATATCATCATAACTAAATCCCTTTGATGATAGAAACGAAGCTAGTTTAGATTTGATTTTAAATTTTTCTTCAGATGTTTGAGGCATTTTAATGTTTTTCATCTTAAAATCTAATAATTTATTAGCTTCAGACTTAGTGTCGTATCCAATTTCTATTTTATACTTATTTATTTCTGTATCATCTGTTGTGAGTTCTTCTTGAGCTAACTTGCGAATGATGTAAATACTTTCATAACTCCTGCCAAGTAAAGATATTATTAGATTTCTTCTATACTCAGATTCTCTAAGGTACTTTAATGCGATTAGTTTCGAAACAGTTTCAGAGATTTCAAGATCATCATAATCTTTTTGTTTAAGTTTGCGTTTCAGCTTAAAAACTGAATAGTCTTTTTTAGATAATAAGTTTATTGAATAGTCGTAGGCTGTTTGTGTCATAAGGTTGAAGTTGGGGGTTTTACAACCCCCATTTTATTTATTGAATTTTTTTAGATTTCTTTGCTTTTTTTGTTGTTGCTTCTAATTCTACTTCTGCTGCTACTACTTCTTCAACTAATTCACCAGTTTCCATATTAACTGCATTCATAGCATCAGGATCTGTTAGTAAACCATGTTTAATTAAAACTTTATTTTTAATTTCTTCCATGATTTCTAGGTTTTGAGAAAGGAATACTTTAGAGTTTTCTCTACCTTGACCAATTTTGGCATTGTTATATGAATACCAAGATCCAGCTTTATCAACTATGTTTTCTTTAACAGCCAAGTCTAAAACATCTCCTTCTTTAGAGATACCTGTTCCATACATAATATCAAATTCAATTTCTCTAAATGGAGGAGCTACTTTATTTTTAACAACTTTAATTCTAGTTCTATTTCCAATTACATTCTCTGCATCTTTAATAGCACCAATTCTTCTAATATCCATTCTTACTGAAGAGTAGAACTTAAGTGCGTTTCCACCAGTAGTTGTTTCTGGATTACCGAACATTACACCAATTTTCATTCTTAATTGATTGATAAAGATTACAGTACAGTTTGATTTAGAGATTGACCCTGTAAGTTTTCTTAGAGCTTGTGACATAAGTCTTGCTTGAAGCCCCATGTGTGATGCACCCATGTCTCCTTCAAGTTCTGCTCTTGGAGTTAAAGCTGCTACTGAATCTACGATAAGTAAATTAACTGCACCACTTCTAACAAGCATGTCAGCAATATCTAAAGCTTGCTCACCACTATCTGGTTGAGAAATTAATGTGTTTGGAATATCAACACCTAGTGTTGATGCATAACCAGTATCAAGTGCATGTTCTGCATCTATAAAAGCTACTGTTCCACCATCTTTTTGGCATTCAGCTGCTATATGAAGAGTTAATGTAGTTTTACCTGATGCTTCTGGTCCGTAAATTTCTACGATTCTACCTTGAGGAATTCCACCAACACCAAGTGCCAAATCTATTCCAAGTGATCCTGTAGAGATTACTGGTATTTTTTGACTTGGATTACCATCAAGTTTCATGATTGCACCTTTACCAAATTGCTTTTCAATTGTTGAAAGCGCAAGGTCTAGTGCTTTTTTCTTGTTTGCGTCAGATACGTTTGTGTTGTTTAAGGCCATTTGTCCCCTCCAATAAAATTTACTAGTGATTAAATATAAGTTATCACTATTGATTTAAATAGCCAAGCAATTTACGGAAATAATACGGATGGGGTAAGTCTCTGTTTTGTTTGATTTAGTGCTAGCTGTCTAGGAAATATTTGCCGATTAATATGACAATTCCTGCAAATACTCCACTTATGATGTCATCTAAAATAGTTCCGGAGCCATGCGTAACTTTTTTGTCGAAGTAAGTTGCTGGCCAAATCTTAAAAATATCAAAAACTCTAAAAATTAAAAATACAGCTGTAATCGTATAAAAATCAAACTGCATATAACAGAAAGACCAAGTAACCATCATGCCAAGTACTTCGTCTATTACTATCCAGCCTGGATCATGAACTTCTTTTTTTTGTTGAATATGTTCAGCAATAAAACAAGAAACAATAGTTAAGATCAGTGTGATAGTTAAGAAAATCCAAAGCGGTAAATTTAATAGGTAAAAACAATACAGGAGTGGAATAGTTGCCAAGCTTCCAACTGTTCCAGGTGCAAAAGGTGAGTAACCAGTCCCAAAAAAAGTTAGAAAGGTTAAGCATAGTGAGTCAGAAATAGTATTATTTTGTTTTTTCATTCTAATTAGGATAACTTTGCTTTGACCAATTGGGCAAATGCTAAATACTGGAAATCAATGAAAAAACCTGAGTACTTCACTAATTATAGATTTAATTGGGAGACATTCGAAATAATCGCAGGAGGTAAGTCATCTATAGATGCTAAAAACTACCTAGCTTTTTTTGATGCAAAGGATAGTGCTTCGAAGTTTTTAGATGGATATGGTTTTGATGTAAAAGATCCAATTCAAAGTGCCGAGCTTTTTGGTAATTTTCAAGAGGCCATGCAGTTCATTAGGCGCTACTTTTTAAAAGATGGTTCTGAAGATGGACTTGATGTTAAAGTTCCAAATGTTTTTTACACTATAACTGATATATCTGAATTACTTCTTATTGCTACTGGTAATTCGGATTCAAAAATTACTGTTGAAGATTCTTTGTGGGCAGGAATAATATTAAAAGTAATGCATACTATTCTTCATACTGATAAAGATTTAAGATATAGATACTTCTCAACTATTCAAACTCAGATTTTTGATCGTTTTTATAAATTTGTTCATAGAGATCAAGAAGATAACTTGTTTTTGGAATCAGAAGACAAATCTATTAAAATTCCATTAATAGAGTTTGAAACAAAATCTAAAAAGACTAGAGAAAGTACTATTATCAAACTATTACATAAAAAAGAAAATGTAGCTGAAGAGCTTTTTGATAGAATTGGTATTCGTCTTGTTACTAAAAATAAAGTTGATGTTTTAAGAGTAATCAACTTCTTAGTTCATAATTATTTAATCATTGCTAATAATATTAAGCCAAGTCGATCTCAAAACTCACTCTTTGACTTAGATAAGTTTAAAAAATCTTATTATGATATTGTTAAAAATAAAATGAATGACAATTTAACGGAAGAGAAGCTCGTTGAATTATTAGAAAAAGTTGCAAAAAATAGTTTATATAATAGTAGTGAGTATACTAATAATGAACATACCTCAAATGAGTATAGAGCAATTCATTTTACTTGTAGGCAGTTAATTAAATATAGAAATCCTTTTGTTAAACAATTTAATGAAATAAGAGATTTAGCCAAAGAAGAAGATAGTGAACTTGCTAAAAAGCTACTTGCTCTTGATACAAGTCCTATTGCTCAAGATGTTAGGTTCTTTTACCCTTACGAAGTTCAAATTACTGATATCGACAGTCACAATGAAAATACTGATGGGGAAGCTTCTCATCAGGAATATAAAAAATCCCAACTACAGTCTGCTATGATTAGACTTTTTAGTCCTTTAATTGAATATTTAGATTTGAAAATTAGTTAGGACTGTCTAGAAAAAACTTTATCCTTTCATTAACATACTCTGGAAAATCAACCTGTGGAACATGGCTTCCATTTCTAATTATATAAAGTTCAGAATTTTTTAAAGTTGAAGATAGAATTCTTTGTAAGTAATTTGGAATTACTTTGTCTTTATCTCCACCAATAATGAGAGACTTTGTAGCAATAGATTCAATGCTGGCAAGAATATGATGGTTATTCATTTGTTCAATTAATTGAACAAATAAATGAGGTCCTAATTCTCCAACTTTATTTAAATATATTTCAATAAATTCATCAGATACCTGATCCATATTAAAGCCACCCATATGGATAAATTTCCTGACAATTGGATTCCATCCGCTAAACTTCCAAAAAGTTTTAAAGATATCAGGATATGAATCGAGCATTTTAATAATATATGGTTGAACTTGGTCAACCACATTAGAGTTAAACATAATATTATAAACAGGAACAGTGGTGCCTGATATTAATACAAGCTTATTAACTTTATCTGGAAACCTTTTTGTAAATTCTAGGCAAATATTTACACCCATACTGTGACCTAACATTATAGATGTATTAATATTTAGATGATTAAACAAGTTATATATATCAGTTGTTATTTGATCAAAAGTTATATTACTTAAATTATGTTCTCCAGTTGAGTGATAGTGTCCACGGTAATCATGAATTAAAATTTTATATCCAAGGCTGTCAAAGTAATCTAGCTGCTTACTCCAATGATAGTTACTGCAAACAAGACCATAATTGAACACGAGAACATCTTCTGCCTCTTCATCTGTAACTTTATAGTTTGTGGTGAAAAAAATTTGTTCAGAGTCTTCAGTTTTAAAATAATTTGTATACGAGTTGATCATAGTTAACTTTGTTGCAATTCTTGTAAAAACTCTAACACTTTAGGCTGGTTTTCAATAATTTCTTCAGTAAGTGAATTTAATTCTTCTTTATAGCTTTTATCAATTGTTTCAATAAAGCTATCTACTTTTAAAGTGTTTCCGTTAAGGTCTAGGATCATTCCTGGAGTTATAAATTTATGGCCTGTTGTTATCTTACCATTAATTAGTATTTTAGGAGTATCTTGTCCTAGGTGAACTAGCAGCTTTGAATCAACAATCTCAATAAAAATATGATTTTTATCTAAAGCCTTATCGTTAAGATAGAGATCACAACTTTTATGTGCACCAATATAAATCAGATTTTTGTAAAAAGTGAATTGACCTATTTTATCTTCATCAGTTGAAGAAGTAACCGTTAGTTGAATCATGTTAATATTATAAAGAATTTTTTGAAATTTATATAGTAGTGGATATTTTCTTATCATCTAATAATTTATCTATTAAAGGCTTTAGAAGTTGAGGGTTTTGCTTTTTAATCTGCTCAATATCTTCTCTAACTTTTTCAAAGATATGAAAATGATCAAATATACTCGCAATATGCTTCGAGTTTATATTACCAGACTGATTTGTCCCAAATAAATCACCTTCACCTCTATTTTTTAAGTCGGCTTCTGCAATTAAAAATCCATCATTACTCTTCTCAATTATATTAAGCCGTTTTAGACCATCAGCAGAAATTGTCTTATCTGGAACAAGAAAACAGAATCCAGCCTTTTTACCTCTACCAACTCTTCCTCTTAATTGATGTAAAGAACTTAATCCAAACCTTTCTGGGTCATATATAGTAATTACGGAAGCATTTAAAATATTTATTCCTACTTCAATAACTGATGTTGAAATTAAAATATCTATATCTCCATTTTCAAATGACTCTAAAATAACTAGTTTTTCTTCTGATTTTAATTGGCCATGAAGAGCTGAAATCTTTAAATCCGGAAAGATTTTTTTATAAATTCTTAAGTGTGATTCAACATTCTTCATATCCATTTTTTCTGATTCAGTAATTGCTGGAACTACTACATAAGCTTGTTCTCCAATTGATATACGAGTTTTTAAAAAAGATAAATACTTCTCGTATGTTTGTTCGGATACTATTCTCGTTTGAGTTCCTTTTCTACCAGCAGGTATGGTTTTTATAGTTGATATATTTAAGTCTCCGTACTGAGCAAGCTGTAAGGTTCTGGGAATTGGCGTTGCACTCATGAGTAAACAGTGAGTATTATGACCCTTATTTACAAGTTTAAGCCTCTGCTCAACACCAAATTTATGTTGTTCATCTATTATCACCAGCTTTAAATCTTTAAAATGAACTTGGTCTTGAAAGAGGGAATGTGTACCAATAATGATTTCAATCTCTCCACTTAATAGATCTTGATTCGTTGTCTTCTTTTCTTTGGCTTTTGTACTTCCAACTAGAAGACTAATTTTGAAAAACTTACCGAATAGCTCATCAAATGTTTTTTTATGTTGAATTGCTAGTGCTTCGGTTGGACACATAATTGCGACTTGTCCTTTTTGTGAAGTTATTATGGCCGTAGCGAGCATCGCTACTGTTGTTTTTCCACAACCGACATCTCCTTGAATAATTCGCATCATAGGATGACCTGACTCAAAGTCGTCTCTGATTTCACTAAGAACATTGTCTTGATCTTGAGTAAGAGAATATGGGAAAGTCTTTATAAATACACTTAGTTCTTTATCTGAAATATCAATCTTCGAAGTCTCTAAAGATTTAAATGCCATTTTTCTGGCCGTTACTTTTAATTGATCATTAATAAATTCATCATATACAACTCTATCAGTAGCTTCTTGATATTTCTCTTTTGAATACTCACCAGTAATACCGTGAAGAGTTTTAAATGCCGTATTCATAGGAGTTAAAGATAGAAATGATTCAAAAGCTTGAGAATAAAAATGTAGGTGTGTACTCCAGAGCTCTATTGGTATTTTTTGAATAATTTTCTTTAACTGGTTGCCTGGAACTTTGTTAAGTGTTGGGTATTCAATAAGCAGAAGGCTTTCCTCTGCTTTTGGATTTAACTTTGGATTTATTATTTGAATTGCTTCATTGTAAGTTTGTGCTGTTCCTAAAAAGATAAATTCATCGAGCTCTTCTAGTTGCTTTTTAATACTTGGATAAGCGTTAAACCACTTCAAGTTTAAAAACTGACCACTGATTAAGTCTTTTACAACTACTGTTATATTGAATAGTTGAATTTTGTTTTTTCCATTCCTACCAAATATAGGTGCTAAGTTAATATTTATAACTTTACCTGAACCTTTAAAAAGAGATCCTATTTTAACTTTAGTAAATTCTTGAACTTTAGGTACCGTTTGGATGTGTAGAGGTAATAACCAAATTAGGTCTTTAAGATTATGAATACCGTGGTCATATATTTTTTGTAAATTCTTAGAAGGAGATTTAGAACTTTGGGATAATTCTAGAATAGAACTACCCCAATTTAAATTATTCGTATTTAACTTCTTCGATTTCATAAGAAATATCACCTTTAGGTGCTTTGACTATTGCTTCGTCGCCCTCTTCTTTACCAATTAGCGCTTTTCCAAGAGGACTGCTATACGAAATTTTATGTGCTGCTGTTACAGCTTCATCTTCGCCAACAATTTGTATTTGTGTCGATTTCTCAGTTTCTGAATGTATTATTGTAACAGTCGCTCCAAAAACAATTTTATCAGATTCAGTTTTTGAAGGGTCTACTAGATTAGGAGCTCCAAGTTTTCCCTGAAGTTCAGCAATTCTTCCTTCAACGTGACCTTGCTTTTCTTTGGCCGCATGATATTCAGCATTCTCTTTTAGATCACCGTGGGCTCTTGCTTCTGCTATCTCAACTTTAAGATCTTCTCTATCAACTTTAAGTAACTGATTAAGCTCTGCTTCTAATAAACTTTTTCCAAGTATAGTCATTGGATATGACATTGTTTACCTCTTATTTTTTAAATAACGAATTCGCAAGATCTAGAGCACTATCAACTTCAGAATTATTAGTTCTTTTTGGTCCTGATAATTTAAAATGATCGCAAAAGTTTGCTTTTTCTTTTTCAACGATTCTGTCTGCAGTAGGTTCTCTACAGTCATTATATGCAGATGTATCATAAAAACTACACATCTTACAGCATCTAAGTGAAGCAAAGCAACTTATACAGTTTTCACCTCGGCCCAAGTCCTTACCAACGATATAATCTAATTCTGTTTTACAATCATAACACTTCGCACTCATTAAAACTCCTGAGTAATTCCAACACCAAAGCCTTTTCCAGCACCTGGTGAAAGGTAGATTCTGGGAAGGTTTCGTTTATTATATTGATCTACAGATCGCTTTAATAAAATCTCATTATTATATTGCATTGTTTTTGATGTTAAATAACTCAGTGCGACTAGTATACCTCCACCAAAAATCAAAGTATTTTTATTTTGGATTCCACTAGATTCATTAGTTTGCATTAGACCAGAAAGAATCATAAATGATCCAACCGTACTTGTTGCAGCTCCGAGGACTGTAGGCCTGTTTTTATCTTGATACTCATCGAGTAACTTGTGAGAGTTAGTGTCTTTCTCGAGGTAATATCTTAACCCTTCACCTTTTTTATTTGATCCAGCATCTACTAAAACTTCTTGGTAGTTAATTATAGCTATACGACTGCAAGTCTCAGCGCAGTAACCTACTGTAATAGTCAAACTTAGGAATATAAAAGCTATAGTTTTAAACATGAAAACTATTTTATGAGTTTTTAATGATTCTTCATAGGAAAAAAAAGCTTCTTATTACACTTAGTTGAGAATTTCTGATTCTAACGTAATATTAAAGTATTAGGATATAAAATGGACTTATTAAAAACAGGTATTGGTTTAACAAAAACAATTAAAAACGTTTCGCGCTTTAGAGAAATTCTAAATGTATTTTGGCGAAATGGTTTTGATGAATTTATCATTAAATCAAATCTACATTCAAAAATTCCAGGCTTCGTTCTACCCAAGAAAAGAATTCAAGAAGCCTTGAGTCAATATGATGATGAGAAAGATTTCTGGCAATCAGTTGGATATCGACTTCGCAAGTCTTTTGAAGAGCTTGGTCCAAGCTTTATAAAAGTCGGGCAACTTTTATCTACTAGAGAAGATATTTTAGATCCGGCGCTAATAAAAGAGTTAAAAGTTTTACAGAATAGAGTCCAAGGGATTCCTTTTGAAGAAGCAAAAGCAATTATTGAAAAGAATCTCTATGGAAAAGTAGAAGACGTTTTCTCTAATATTGAAGAAAAAGCCATCGGTACCGCTTCTATTGGTTTAGCTTATAAAGGTACGTTAACGACAGGCGAAGATGTTGTCATAAAAGTAAGAAGACCAAATATTAAAAAAACTTTAAGCACAGACTTTGAAATAATTGTATTTATAGTCTCTCAAATAGAAAGAGTCTCAAGTGATTTCAAATACCTTGGAGCTTCAAGAGCAATCGAAGATTTTTTTAAAAGCACTCAACTTGAGCTTAACTTTCTAATAGAAGCTCAAAACGGAATAAAACTTAAGAAAAATTTAAAAGAAATAGATAAAGAAGAAATTTTCTCACTTCCTAAAATCTACAACGAATACTCTACTGAAGAAATTTTAGTAATGGAGTTTTTAGACGGAACGCCTTTTACAGAGATTTCAAGTATGGAAGATGCACCTGACCTAGAAGAAAAAATGATGAAAAGTGTCCGTATGTTTACTCATACAATGCTTGCTGATGGATTTTTTCATGCTGACCTTCATGGCGGTAATTTCTTTTTATTAAAAAATGGAAAAATAGGTCTAATTGATTTTGGATTAATGGGCTCTTTAAGTAAGAAGAATAGAACGAACTTAGTCGCAATTCTTTTAGCCTTAGTTACTAATAATTATGAAAATTTAGTATTCGAATTATTAGATGTCGCTGATTACGATAATATTCCCAATCATGAAGAATTAGTTCGAGACCTTCAAGACTCACTTGCGCCTTTTGTAGGCCTTAGTGTACAGCAAATGGATGCAACAATGCTTGTTCATTCAATTGTTACAACTCTTAGTAAACATCAAATGTATTTACCTAGGGAATGGTTTGTTATTTTTAGATCTTTAATGACTTTAGATGGAGTTGGTAAATCGATTGATATTGATTTAAATATCTTTGAGGTTATTGATGAAGAAATTCACGGTATTATGAAAGAATTATTATCCAAAGAATCAATCATGGAAGATGCCATGTGGATTGGCCGTGATGCTTTAAGCTCTTTTCGAATTATTCCCAGACACTTAAAGTGGATGTTAAAAGAGTTTGCAAAGAAAAAGTATAGACTCGATATTCAAATTTCAGGGCTTCAAAAAGATATAGGCAATATAAGTAAGAGTATGTACTTTATAGGACTGATGATGATGTCGAGTACATTAATATTTTCAGGAGTCTTTTTAGTAAAAGATATTCAAATTTCAACTTGGCAGCAAGTACCTGTAATATCCTGGGTGTTCTGGGGATTGGCCTTTGTAACATCTATACGAGCATCTATCTTTATTAAAAAATAAATTTAAATAGAATCAAGTCCACTAATGTATAGGGGAAAAAGATCTTCAAGTTCATTAAAGCGACTTGGCCCAAAAACTCCAGTTATAAATTCACTTTGTGAAAGAGAGATATTACTTTCCTCAAATTCAAATTCAACAGTTTCATCAGATATATTGAAAATTCTAATCTCATTGTCTGTGTAAGATGCAATAAAATCTTTGAAACTAGACTCTTCTCCAATTTTTAAAACTGCTGCATATAGGATATCACCTTCATAGGGAAAATCTAAAAATTCTGGAGACCAAACAATTCCAAAATTTTTAATTTCTTCAAAGTCATCAAATGATCCTGCTTCAATTACAACACCTGTTAAATCTTCTCCTTTATTCATAAAAAAATAATTTGAAATTCTTCCATCTGTTCTTTTTATGTATAGCTGTGTTGATGTTATATGTGAAAGTGTTTTCCAATCATCTATTGTTCTATCTATACGAAAGTCATCTTGAGATGAGTAAATAGAATGCAAACTCATTATATCTATTTGAGAAAGTTCTTTAAGAGTTGAAGGTTCGAAGCCAAGTGCATCCTCTAAGCTATCGTTATATTCAAATTGTTCTATAGCAGGATAAAAATTAAACTTCTCATACATTTCTAAGTGATCACTCCATAAGAGATGTACACAGTTGTTTTTATACTTGTTTAACACTTGATTAAATATATTTTTGAAATGGCCTTTACCTCTTTCAGTTTCATCAACTGCTATTCCACCATACATTGCGATATTAAATGTTTTTGAATCTATAGTAATTGTTTTTAAAAGAACCCCAATATGCGCGATAACCTTGCTATCACTTACTAAAAGGTGACAGTTAATATGATTCTCTTTACTCATTAAAGGATAAAAATCGATATCGAATTTATTATTAGAAGTATAATCGAAGGATTTTTCTATTAATTTGATAGTGTCAGCATAATATACAGGTGATTCAGCTAAATTTGTTAATTTCATAGACAGTTTTCTCATGGTTTAAATTGAATTGTTTAAATAGTTTAGTTTAATTTTACTGCATGGGCAAACTTTTCCGCTGGTTAAGTGCTTGTAATTAATGATCTTTCTCTGTGAATAGGCAAAAAAGTCACATTGTTTAAATAATCTACAGTTTTCCTAAAGAGATTTTGTGAGCCGTCGATAAAGTATACAGATGATGTTTACGTCATTACGTATCTAGGATTGATACGGAAACCAAGTTCAAGGAGGAACAAATGGGTTTAAGGATTAATACAAACGTTGCATCTCTAAACGCTCAGAGAAATCTAAGCCAGACGAGATTGAACATGTCAAAAACATTAGAACAATTATCTTCAGGACAAAGAATTAACAGAGCTGGCGATGACGCTGCTGGGTTAGCAATTTCTGAAAACTTAAAAGCTCAAATTAGAGGATTAGGACAAGCAGAAAGAAATGCTCAAGATGGTATATCTTTAGTTCAAATCGCCGAGGGTGGTTTAAGTGAAGTTTCAAATATACTAATAAGACTTAGAGAGCTGTCAGTACAAGCCGCTTCTGATACTATCGGCCCCACGGAACGTAAATTCCTAAACGTCGAATTTGAGCAGTTAACTGCTGAAGTTGATAGAATCGCAAACTCTACAGAATTTAACAGAGTTCCATTATTAAACGGTACTGGAGCTGTATTTGATATTCAAATCGGTACACGTAACGATCCTTTAAGTGATAGATTAACTTTTGATGCATCTAGTGCAGATGTTAACGTTGCAGCTTTAGGGCTTAACTTAGCATCAGTAGCAGATAAAATCTCGGCTCAAAACTCTCTATCAGCAATCGATCAAGCAATTGTTTCGGTTTCTGGAATTAGAGCTGACTTTGGTGCTCTTCAAAACAGATTACAGTCAACGATTAACAACCTTCAAGTAAGTGTTGAAAATTTAAGTTCAGCTAACTCAAGAGTTAGAGATACTGATATCGCGAAAGCGACAGCAGAATTAACAAAAAATAATATTTTAATGCAAGCGGGTACATCTGTTTTAGCTCAAGCGAACAAATCTACAACAAGTGCATTAACTCTTATTCAGCAAGCAGCCGGTTAATAACCCCAGCTAACAGTTGAATTTAAAAACTGAATAAGTATGTAAAAATTTTCCTGCAAGTTAATTTTATTACATTAACAACTCGTAGATCAGTTGTGACGCCATAAAAGCGTACAAAATTGGAAGTTTGAAGTGCAAAAATAAAACAACGACCAGTTTTGGATTATTAACAAAAGAACAGTAGGTTCGCAAATAAACATGGAGGTTTAAAATGAAATACTACGACGGAGATTAATATGGGTTTAAGAATAAATACAAATACTGCAAGCATAACTGCACAAAGAATGCTTTCACATACAAAGAATGATTTAAGTAGCAACTTGAGAAAACTCTCAAGCGGCCAAAGAATAACAAGAGCAGCGGATGATGCAGCTGGTTTAGCAATTAGTGAGAAACTAAAATCGCAAATCAGAAGTATTGGACAAGCAAAAAGGAATGCAGATGATGGTATCTCGCTTATACAAACAGCAGAAGGAGGACTCTCAGAGATCTCTAACATTATCATCAGACTTCGTGAACTTGCAGTTCAAACAGCATCAGACACTATCGGTGATACTGAAAGAGGATTTTCCAACATTGAGTTTCAACAACTCAAAGAAGAAGTCCAACGTATCGCAGAGACATCAGAGTTCAATGGTAGGCAACTACTGGATGGATCTGGAGGACTTGCCGAAATACAGATTGGTTATAACAACGATCCTTTCAAAGATAGGCTCACTTATGACGGATCTCAAATCGGTTCTACACTCGCAGATCTCGCACTTACAGGAGAAACGGTTTCTAACAAGGAATCAGCTCAACTGGCAATGCGAAAGCTCGATGATGCACTTGTTAAAGTTAACGGAAACAGAGCAACACTTGGGGCTCTTCAGAATAGGCTTACTTCAGTTATCGAGACTCTCGGTATTACTGAAGAAAACTTCTCTGAAGCAAATTCAAGGATTCGCGATGTAGACGTGGCAAAAGAGACAGCCGCTATGGCGAAGAACCAGATCTTAACACAAGCAGGTACTTCCGTTTTAGCTCAGGCCAATCAAATGCCAAATTTTGCACTGAAACTATTAGGCTAGTCACAGCCATATCTACGGAGCCATGCTATAAATATAGCATGGCTTTTTTTTATCTTTTTTTATACCTTACCAAAAATATCAATTAATAATTTCCAGCTATCCAAAATTTACTTTCACGTTTAAAATCAATATATGAAAAGACAAAAAACTATTCTCATCTTTGGAATCTCCTCATTCTTAGGATCAAGCTTTGCAGAAATTCTAAAAGAAGACTACAGAGTGGTTGGAACATATTATAATACTCCTGTAGATATTCCTGGGGTTCTTACAATTAAATGTGATGTTCATCAAAAAGAAATGGTTCAGAAAGTAACTTTTCTTTTTAAACCAGACATAACAATATACGCAATAGGATTAACAGACTTAGGCGCTTGTCAGGAATTTCCAAAAGTCGCAGATGCATTAAATACAGCAGGTGTCTTTAATGTTTCACAAGCTTCAGAGAGATATAACTCTAAGTTTATATACTTTTCTTCATCTTATATTTTCTCTGGTGAGGATACATTATTTAGAGAAAACGATACACCAATGCCAACTAGTATCT
>Ga0209712_10001367_pt1 | contig 20842 bp, 14 predicted proteins | sample ArcOceMetagenome_FD_187443 | JGI IMG/M metagenome (GOLD analysis project Ga0209712, IMG submission 187443) | Marine eukaryotic phytoplankton communities from Arctic Ocean - Arctic Ocean - Greenland ARC118M Metagenome (SPAdes) (version 2) | ecosystem: Environmental > Aquatic > Marine > Oceanic...
TTCCCATCTCCTTTTAGATAATAACCAAAACTAGCATCGTTTCTTGGAGTTTCTACCTCTGATACGTATAGGTTTCCAGCAATGACAGCGTCTAGATTTCCATCTTTGTCATAATCATCAATTAAAATTTGATTGATGCTTGAAAATTGTGCTTGAATTGGAAGTTTGTGGGTAATAAATTTTCCTTTGTTGTTTTCTAAATATATACTAGCAAAAGATTTTACTTGATGATGGATAGCTTTATCTAAATCTTGTTTTGAGTAAACATCAACTAAGGTTGCTTCAGAGAAACTTTTATAATCTTTAAATACATGTTTTATCGCCGGAATCTGTTGAGATGAACATTCTCTGCCACGAACAGGATATTGTTCTCCATCATTATAATAACTCAAAACAATATCACTCTTTTTGTTATTATCAAAATCTTTAATAAAAATATCAAAGGTTTCATCTTCTGATGCTTTGTATTTATAATTAAGTCCATTATTACCAAGAATATAATCCATATCGCCATCGTTATCAAAATCACCTTCTTGTATACTCCACCACCAACTATTGGTGTCCTTGTCAACTCCCATCTCTTTGGAAACCTCTTTGAATTTGCCCTCGTTATTTTTAAAGATTCTAATTGGCATCCATTCGCCCACTACAATAAGATCTAACCAACTATCATTATCAATATCAGTGACAACTGCGCTTGTTGCCATTCCTAATGCATTAAATTCTTTTAGTACATCATCAGTTGCGTCTTCAAACTTTGCAATGCCATTTTCACTTTTGTTCAGTAAAATATAAGAGTTTACTGCAGATGGGTAATTTTTTGGTAGTTGCCTTCCTAAGACAATCAAGTCTTCTTTTCCGTCTTTATCTAAATCTGCATTATAAACTCTAGAACCACTTGTTATCATTTTTGGCAAGGCTTTTTCTGATAATGAAAAATTACCTTTACCGTCATTAATGTACAATCTATCTTGAAGCCATTTAGAATTGGCATCAAATTCATATCCACCACTAACAACATACAAATCATTATCTCCATCTTGATCTGCATCAAAAATTGTTGCCCCAACATCCTCACTCTTTAATGTTTTTTTAAAATCAGGTATGTTACCTTCAATAAAACCTGTTGTAGTTTGCAAATACAATTTCCCTAGATGATTTGAAGCTGCACCCACAAAATAATCCTCTAAACCATCACCATTTAAATCTCCAACGGCCAATGCAGGTCCAAATTGAGACATTTTATGAGGTAATAATACTTGATCAACAAAATCGTCGTAATAATTTTCTATATGTTTATGTTCTGGGAATACAGTGCCCGTATTAGATGTGAATTGCTGCTGCACGATTTTCGTGTCAGCTTTAGTTTCTATCGCATCTTTATAATTTAGTGTTATTTTTTGATTGACATCTATGTTTATAATTTCTTGAGTTTTACCATCTGTCCAAAGCACTTTTAGCTTTTCAATTATGGGTGATTTATTCAATCCAAAATGCAGCTCAGGAGCAACGGATGATTGAAATCCTCGGGTTAGGGTAAGTTCTTGCATTTGCGTTTCATCACCAACAGTAATATATACTCTATTACCTAAACCAAATTTATTTCCTTTCTTACCCTCAAAATCAACCATTAAATAATTATTGATAGTCGAACTCGTATTTTCGAACACTGATGCAACATCATCAATATTATTTGTAATAATTTCAAGGTCTCCATCATTATCTAAATCGACATAAACGACGCCATTTGAGAACCCTTCATATTTTATCCCCCATTTATCATTTGCCTTTTCAAAATTTAAATCTCCAATATTTTTAAAAACAAAATTATCAATTTTTTCAGAGGGTATTTCAAGGCTTTTCTTTAACAAATCAGCATTTGTTAATTTTATTTTTTTCATTTCATTAAAGAAATCTCTATTGTTAATTTCTCTTCGCGTTCCGTTTGAAATAAAAATATCTTTTAGGCCATCATTATCTAAATCTGCAAAAAGAGGACCCCAGCTCCAATCAGTCGATGATAGTCCGGCTATTCTTGACACATCGCTAAAATGGGGTAATGAGTCACTTAGAACACCATTATTTACTTGAAGGTTATTTTGCATGTATTGGTAGTGAAACCCGGAGTTAACAGTACTCCAAAATAATTTTGGATTCATGCTTGCCATATTGGCTTTTTGCCTGCGGTTACTTTGAGCCATCATATCTACCTGAATCAAATCTAATAATTGATCGTTATTAAAATCAGCAATGTCTACGCCCATTCCATAAAAGGCTGTGTGTTTTGTAGTGTTTTTTACTTGTTCGCTAAAAGTCCCATCTTGGTTATTGATAAATAAATAATCAGGTGAGCTAAAATCATTGGAAACATATAGATCTGGCCAACCATCATTGTTCAAATCTCCTACTGTACAGCTTAATGAAAGTCCAAAAGTTCCAACTCCAGATTCTTTGGTAACATTTACAAATTTACCTCCATCATTCCGGAACAATTTATCTGTTTCGTGTTCTTTTGGATTGTTCATTTTCCATAAATAATGACTATTCGGTGCATTGAAACGAGTTGAAGGGTAATTTGCTAAAAACAAATCCAAATCTCCATCTAAGTCATAATCAAAAAAAGTAGATTGTACACTTTGCCCGGCATCTGCCAAACCAAATTCACTAGCTTTTTCAGAAAAAGTCATATCTCCATTATTGATATATAACAGGTTTTCTTTTGGTCCATATTTTCCGCTCACTGAACAGTACATATCCAAGTATCCATCATCATTAACATCGGCCATGGTAACACCTGTAAACCATTTATTGTCGCCTCCAACATTAGCAATATCCGTTATATCTTCAAATTTCAGATTGCCTTTGTTTAAATATAATTTATTAGATACCATGTTACCCGTAAAAAACACATCATTTAATCCGTCATTATTTATATCACCAACAGATATTCCTCCACCCATATACATATAGGCATAGGTCAAATAATTTAAAGAGTCATTTTCTGTTAAAGTATTTGCAAATTTAATACCTGAATATGATGGTTTTACTTGTTTAAAAATGGTTGAATTAATTTTGGAATTATTCTTGCAACCAGATAAAAAGAGTATTACGGCAAATGGTAAAAAAAGTTTTCTCATTACTTTAAAAATAAATATTTTAGCTGTGTAAATATAAAAAAAAACAGGGCATTTTTCAATGCCCTGTAATAAACTAATTCAAAAATTTATACGCTTACCAATCTGGGTTTTGGGTTAATATTCCACCACTCCCATCAATTGCTGTAATTGGAATTGGCCAATTATTATGCTTACTACTCCATGTACCTGCTTCTGAACCAAATTGTGGGTTCGTACGAGATTCATTATCAACATATTCATTCATTCTAGTAGAGGTATCGCCCCATCTTACGATGTCAAAATATCTATGTCCTTCCATTCCCATTTCTAAACGACGCTCAAAACGTAGTGCTTTTCTAGCATCTTCTTGAGTTGAAAAATCTGAAGATAAATAGGGTGCTATTACATAATTTGCAGCGTTACCACCTCCTGCAGCTTGAACATAATTTGAGGTTTTAGCTCTATTTCTTACCACATTTACATTTGTAAGTGCAGTACTTAAATCTCCTGTTTCAAGAGCAGCTTCGGCATGCATTAACAATACATCTGCAAAACGCATAACGTGATAGTTAACTCCAGAGTTTTGTTCACCCCAACCACCTGTTGACATGTTGTCTGTTTCACCAGCCCAATACGTGTTTTTCTTTGGTAAATAGGCACCTGAAATATCAGAAGCTTCATTTCTTAACCAATCTGCACCAGGGCTTTCTCCATAACCGTTATAATCGATACCTCTTCTAGCAATTGTATAATCAACTCTTGGGTCTAATGAACCTGTATAAGGTATAAATGATGTGTCTGCTGAAGGAATTCCAAGATCACTAGTTACATCAGTATCTGCATAAGTATCTAATTCTGGCAAACCAGCTGCAGTAGTTTTATAGGCATTCAATAAATCTTGAGAAGGCATAAAGAATCCACAACAAGAGCCATAAGGTCCACCGTTAATGAAATTTAATGCACCTTGTCTGTTTGTATTGAATCCTGCACCATCATCTGTGGTAAATTGAATAGCGAACATTGTTTCAGTACTATTTTCACCTGCTAATCTAAAGTTATCTACAAAATCCGTCATTAAAGAATAAGGTCCGTTATTAACAACATCTGCTAGTAATGGCAAAGCTGCATTCCAATCAGATTGGTACAAATGTGTTTTTCCTAAAAATGCTTTAGCAACCCAAGAAGTTGGTCTACCTATCGCATTTTGACTAGTTGGTAAGTTGTCTACAGCGTATTGAAAATCTGCTTCTATTTTATCCCATGGTGCACTTGGGTTTGGTTGGTTAAACTCTTGAGCAGCATACATTTCTTCATCAATAAAAGGTATGTACTTATATATTTTTGTTAATTCAAAATAAAAATGACCTCTTAAAAAACGAGCTTCTGCCAATTGAGCACTAAAATCGCCTTCTGGAATTGTATTAATCAATGCAATTACTGCATTGGCTCTTTGAGCACCAGCCCAAACTGCTGACCATTTCCCTAAGAAATATGAACTACCTGTTGACCAATTTAAAGTTTCTACATTATATAATTCTGGCTGATCACCATCTGTACTTCCTTTATGAGCATCATCAGATAATGTATCAAAAATCCAGTTAGAAGGACCTTGAGCCCATCCTTCTCCTATAGAATTTAATCGAACACCATCTAGCGCAGAATATGCACCTGTAAGCATTAAATTAACTCCTATTTCATTTTGCAACGCCTTATCACTTAAAGCACCAACAGCTGGTGATTCTGTAAAGTCATCGCTACACGCTAGAACCATTGCTAGCACACTTACATAAATAAATATTTTTTTCATTTTTTAAAATTTTAAATTAACACCCATTGTAAATATCTTAGAATTTGGGTAAACTCTATTATCAACACCTAAACTTAAATTATTTTGTGAAATGACTTCAGGATCAAACCCAGAATAATCTGTAATAGTAAATAAATTTGTTGCTTGTACATAGAGGCGTACAGAGCTTATATTCATTTTTTTACTGATATCATCGGACAATGAATAGCCAATTTGAATATTTTTTAATCTAAAGAAAGAACCATCTTCTACATAATATGAATTTGGATCACCTTCGTTATTTGTAATTGAAGTTGATAAAGCTGGTATAGAAGTATTTGTATTACTTGGTGTCCAAGCATTTAATACTCTTGTGCTTCTATTTCCATTTACGAAAGCTGGAAAATCTGTATAAAATTTATTAAAGTTATAAATATCATTTCCTTGAGAACCCGTAAAGAATAACTGAGCATCAAATCCTTTATAAGCTCCTGATAAGTTAAGACCATAGGTGAAATCTGCATGTGGAGATCCAATATTTGTTCTATCATTATCATCTACAGTTCCATCACCATTCACATCTTCATAAACAAATCTACCTGTATCAGACAATCCAATTACTTTACGACCATAGAAATAAGAAATCTCTTCTCCTTCTTCTGTTCTTGTAGGTTGTTGTCCTCTTAAATCATTTGTTCTACCTCCAACTGGAGCACCACCAATCAAATTAATCACTTCATTCTTATAACGTGATAAATTTAAACTTGCGCCATATGAGAACTCTGAATCTGTAGTGTCATTCCATCCTATCGCTAAATCAAATCCTGTATTTTGCATATCACCCAAATTTACAAATGGAGCAGATGCATCAATTGCAGTTGTGCTAATTAATCCAAAATCTTGAGCAATCAAATCTTTTGTTTTAATCTGGTATCCTTCAAGTGACACATTCAATCTACTATTTAACATTGCTAACTCAATACCAAAGTTTAGTGTTTCACTTGTTTCCCATTTTAAATCTGGGTTTCCAATTGCTGATAAAATAGCTCCTGAAGTTAAATTACTGCCATTAAAGTAATAATCGGCTTGTGAGTTATTTAAACTTGAAATATTAATAGTTGGATTATCAACTGGTAAGGTTTGATTCCCTAATTGTCCCCAAGATCCTTTTAACTTTAATCTGTTAACAAAACCATCAGCATTAAAGAAATTTTCTTCACTCATAATCCATCCTCCACTAAAAGAAGGGAATGTTGCACTCTTATTAGCACCCAAGAAACGAGAAGAAGTATCGTTTCTTAACGTTACAGTTGCAAAATATTTATCTCTAAAAGAATAGTTGGCAGTTGCGAAAACAGAAGCTAATGAATTAAAGCCATCATAAGCATAATCTACATTCGGAGCACCAGCACCATTGTTTAACAAATAAAAGTCTGGTGTTTCAAACAAGAAATCTGAAACTGTAATACTTTTTCCTTTATTAGAACTTCTCAATGCTTCATAACCTATTAAGGCATTAATTTTATGTTCTTTATATGTTTTGCTGTAAGATAATACATTTGACCATATCCAGTTAGAAGCCGTTTGGTCTTGCTCATTTAAATTATTTACACCAATAGGCTCTCCATGTTCAGGGTCTAAAGCTGTAAAACGTCTAGAATCAAAAGTATTAAAGCCACCTCCTAATGTAGTCTTAAAGTTTAAATTTTCTATTATTTCCCAATTTAAATAAACATCTCCAAAAGCAGCATATCTCTTAGCATAATCTTCACGAGTTCTATAATTTTGAGCTACAGGATTACGAGTATTTCCAATACCTGGGGCTTTACTTCCTGCAAAAAGACCTTCGTTATCATATACTGGTAATAATGGTGTCATTCTCAACGCCATTTCCCAAGCTTCACTGTTACCGGTTTGAGTGTTTGTAAATGAAATATTCATATGTTCACCAATAGTAATTTTATCACCTATTTTAAACTCAGAATTTAATCTTGTACTCAATCTTTCAAACCCAGTATGATCTGCAACGCCATCTCTTGTAAAATATCCAAGAGACATGAAATATTTTCCAGATTCATTTCCGTTTGATAATGATAGTGCGATATTGTTAGTTAAAGCATTTGAAGTCATTGCGTCAATCCAGTTTGTTCCTCCTGGAGTAACAGCAGCGCTTTTTACACCCACCGCGTAATGCGTGATTGGATTGTAAGATTCAACTCTTGTATACCCAACTATAGATGAAGGCACTGTAAATGTACCAACTCCATATTGTGGATGACTAGGACTTACTCCGTCATTCACTTGACTTTGAAATAACATTTGTGCATGTTGCTCTGGGTTTAGCATGTCTGGTGTATTTGCAATTTGCGAAAATCCAGTATACATATCTAAAGTCACCGTAGCTTTATCTTGGTTATAACCACCACCTTTCGTGGTTATTATAACAACACCATTTGCAGCTCTTGCTCCATAAATTGCAGCAGCACCATCTTTAAGAACATTCATCTGATCTATATCAGAAGGGTTCAAATTGTTTAATGCATTTGGGTCATCTGTTTGAACACCATCAATAATAAATAATGGGTTGGTATTATTTGTTGTACCAAAACCACGAATATTAATTTTTGGAGCTGAACCAGGAGTGTTATCACTTATAACCGAAACCCCTGTTGATCTTCCTTGAAGCGCCTCAGCAGCATTAGCTATTGGTGCCTTTAAAGCTTCGTCCATATTTACAGAAACAACAGAACCTGTTACATCTCCTCTTGTTTGGGTAGAATACCCGATAACCACAATCTCATTTAAAGAGGTTGTGTCTTGAGATAAGGTTACATTAATTACAGATTCAGAACCTACAGTTCTTTCTTCTTGTTTGTAGCCTAAATAATTAAAGATTAATACATCTCCAGCATTTGCCATAATGGAGTATTTTCCATCAAAATCGGTTTCTGTACCTACAGTACTTCCTTTAACCTGGATGCTAACTCCCGGTAATGACTCTGATCCTTCAGATACAATACCTGTTACTTCTTGCGCGTACACCGCACTTCCCAGAAGGAAAATAAAAGAAAGTAACAATTTTTTTAAAAATTTGCTTTTCATAATTGTTGTTAATTAGTTTTTGTTAATTGTTTGATTTATTAATTTTTACTGAATATAAAACTACCGATGTTTTCTTTTTTTTTAGAATTTAATCGACCAAAAACAACAAATTAGGCATAAAAAACAGCTAGAGACATATTTAGAACTTTTAGGTTGCTTAGCGAAAAATCACTCTTTTACTAAAAGTTCGTTAAGGTTTGTACATCTTAACTAGAAAATTTAATTATTAATTCGGTTTTTTTTGATTCGGATTCTGCTGGATTTTTTTTCTTTGATAATTGTCTAATTTAAAAGCCTTTTATTATTAATATGTAAATAAATTAACTTTTAATCTCAAACAATAATAATATTTTAATTTATTATTAGTTGCATAATATGTTAAAAATAGTTAAAATTTTAACCGAAAACGGTTTCGTAAAATTTTCATTATATAGCTAGTAAGTCTCTTAAAAAACATTAAATTGCTTCACATCAGCTATTAAATGCTTCATAATTGTTAGTGTTCAGTGCATCCGCGGTAATATTCATCTTATAAATAAATTAAAGTTTATGTCTAAAGTTAGTTTAACTAAGATTTCTGAAATTTTAGGAATGTCGAAGTCTACCGTTTCCAAAGCCTTAAATAATTATGCAGATGTTAGTCCTGATACTAGAAAAAAGGTGCAAGATTTAGCAGATAAGTTAAATTACAAGCCTAATATTTTTGCTCAAAACTTAAGAAGTCAAGAATCTAAAATAATAGGACTTTTGATGCCTGAAATAGTGCATTATTTTTTTTCTACGATTATTAGTGGTGTTACAGAAACAGCAGAAAAGTTTGGGTATTCTGTAATTGTTACACAGACTAAAGACGATTATAAGAGTGAAATAAAGCAGTTAGAATTGTTATTAGATAAAAATGTAGATGGTATTTTATTATCGCTTGCAGATAATACAATTCAGTTTAATCACGTTAAAGATGTTATTAATCAAGGGGTTCCTTTTGTATTGTATGACAGAACATCTAAGCTTATAGATTGTAATAAAGTGGTAATAGATGATGTAAAGGCAGCGCAAATGGCTACCCAGCACTTAATAGATACTGGTTGCAAGAAAATTGCAATTATTAGAAACCAATTAAAATCTCAAGGAACAATAGACAGACATAAAGGCTTTAAAAAAGCACTTTTAGAAAATGGGATGGTCTATGACAAATCAATAGATTTTGAAGGGCAGGACTTTTCATTTAGCGAAGGCAAAATAGCTGGTAATAAAATTTGCGAGCGTCATAAAGATGTAGACGGTATTTTTGCTGTTACAGATTTAATGGCAATAGGAGCATTAGAGGCTCTAAAGGAACACAATGTAGCCGTTCCAGATCAAGTCTCTGTAATTGGTTTTAGTAATTGGTTTTTATCACAGATTACCACCCCCCATTTATCTACAGTAGATCAGCCAGGTTTTGAAATTGGAAAAACAGCTTTTGAGTTATTGTATCAAGAAATTCAAAATAATAAAAAGAACGTTAAAGAGCCCTCTAAAACAGTTGTAATTCCAACCACAGTTATTTCTAGAGACTCTACAAAATAACTCGTATTTGTCTTTTATTAAAGTTCTCTTAACCAAATATTCCGATAACTTACACCACTATTGTCTCCGTGATCTTGCAGTTTTATAGGCGCTTTTCTATGTGCATTATTTTTTGGCCAACCGATATTTTCTGTAGTTCCTTTGATAGTAAAATGATCTTGAATTACAACACCATTGTGTAATACCGTAATCGTTGCAGCTGCTACTATTTTATCTTCAGAATTAAATTTTGGTGCGTGAAAAATAATGTCATAAGAATTCCAATTTCCAGTTTTTGAAGATGCCCTTACTAAAGGAATAGCTTGCTTATAAATAGATCCTACTTGTCCATTCACATACGTATCATTTTCATTGTTATCTAAGATCTGTACTTCGTATCTATTCTGTAAGTAAACACCGCTATTGCTTCTACTTTGTCCGTTTGCTCTGATTTCTTTAGATGAACGCCATTCTAAATGAAGCTGCACAGAACCAAAGTTTCTTTTGGTTTGTATATCGCCGGTTTTATTTTTAACAGTCATACTTTTATCACTATTTAAAATCCAATTTACAGCGGTAGAGTCGATGGACGAAGTCCATTCATTAAAATTAGTACCATCAAAAAGTACAATGGCATCTGAAGGAATTTTTGTATGAACATCAATAGAAATAATAGGCGGTTTTGGTTCCCAAATTTCTGTTTCTTTTGCTTTTGTTGGCTCTTCTTGTGCTTCTTTAGCTATTACAGTTTTATTTTGACAAGCAAATATCATTATACAGTAGCAAAAAAGTAATAGTGTATTTTTCATATTTTTAGTTGTCAAACGAGCTTTCTCTAATGCTATTTAAGATACTGAAACAGTTTTAACATGACAAAATTCTTATAACTGTTCATTAAGTTTAGATGCCCAAGATTCTTCTCAATTCCTTTTTATTTGTGTCAGCACCGCCGGCAAAATCATCAAATCTTTTTGTTGTAGTTTCTATGATGTGTCTATTTATAAAAGCTACACCCTCTTTTGCACCTTGCTCCGGACTTTTAACAATACATTCCCATTCTAAAACAGCCCAAACATCACAGCCATATTCTGTTAATTTAGAGAACACGTTTTTAAAATCTACTTGACCATCTCCAGGAGAACGATAGCGTCCTGCACGGTTTTTCCAATCGTTATAACCGCCAAACATTCCTTTTTTTCCTGTAGGATTAAATTCGGCATCTTTCACATGAAACGATTTTATAAACGTATGATAATGATCGATGTATTTTAGATAATCTAATTGTTGCAATACAAAATGTGATGGATCGTATAAAATATTTACCCTTTTATGATTGCCAGTAGCTTCTAAAAAACGTTCAAAAGTATCGCCATCATGAATGTCTTCTACAGGATGTACTTCATAGCAAACATCCACCCCATTTTCATCAAAAGTATTTAAAATAGGCAGCCATCTATCTGCTAATTCTTTAAAGCCCATTTCTACTAATCCTTTTGGTTGTTGTGGCCACGGATGCATTACTGGCCAAAGTAAAGAACCCGAAAATGTAGCGTGCGTATTTAAACCCAACCGCCTACTTACAATGCCTGCTTTTTGCATTTGATCTGCTGCCCAAGCCGTTCTTTGTTTTGGTTTTCCTTTTAATTCTTTCGGTACAAAAACATCAAACATAATATCATGTGCTGGGTGCACTGCTACTAATTGTCCTTGTATATGGGTAGAGAGTTCTGTGATTTCTAATCCGTAAGCATTTATTTTTCCTTTAAACTCATCGCAATATGTTTGGCTGCTTGCAGCAACATCTAAATCGATAATACTTTTATCTAAAGTAGGAATTTGTATGCCTTTATAACCGAGGTTGCTTGCCCATTTGCACAAACCATCTAAGGTATTAAAAGGTGCAACGTCATCTATAAATTGCGCTAGAAATACAGCAGGTCCTTTTATTGTTTTCATTACTCTTTGTTGTTAGTTTTTAGTAAAATGTAGTTTGCAATTAGGAACTCTTAATTCTCATCAATAGCAACCCAAACATTTCCATTTTTATGAGATGCTACGGCTTTTTCTATAAAATTCATTCCTCGAATTCCGTCTATAATCGTTGGAAATTCGCCAGCATTATACGGTTCTTTGTTGATTGCTTTTGCAATACCTTTGTAAATATTTCCCATAGAATCAAAAACACCTTCTGGGTGTCCTGGTGGTAATTTTGTACCTTCTAATGACAATTTACTATTATAGGCATGTCCTGGTTTTAAAACTTGTAGTGGTTTTCCGTCTTCCATTAAATACAAGTAATTCGGATTTTCTTGTTCCCATTTTAAGCCTGCTTTTTCACCATAAACTTTTACAACAAAACTATTTTCTTCACCAGTTGCAATCTGGCTTGCACAAATAACACCTTTAACATTGTTAGATGCTCGCACTAAAATAGTACCATCTACATCCATTGGATTGTCATTATATACATGGTTTAAGTCGGCTAAAACACTTTCAATCTTAATGCCAGAAATATATTCTAACATATTAAAAGAATGGGTACCAATATCGCTAATACAACAGCTAATTCCAGATTTTTCTGGATTTAAGCGCCATGTAGCCGCACGTTGTTCTTTATTATGAATTATCGGATTGATCCAACCTTGATAATATTGTGCATCTATTTTTTGAACCTTTCCTATTTCTCCATTTAAAATCATTTCTCGCATTTGACGCACCATAGGATAGCCTGTATACGTATATGTTACCGCGAAAACTGTTTTTGCTTTTTGCAGGGTTGTATGCAATATTTTTGCTTCAATATAAGTAGTTGTCATGGGCTTTTCACAAATTACATGAAAACCATTTTCCAACAAGTCATTTGCCATTTGGAAGTGCAAAAAATTGGGAGTTAACACAGAAACTACTTGTATGCGTTTTTCTATTGGAAGCTTTTTTTCTTCAGTAATAAACGTATCAAAATCTTTGTAGACTCTGTTTTCATTCAATCCTAACTTGTTAGCAAAAACAATATTTTCTTCCCAATTAGGATTAAAAACACCGCCAACCACTTCATATTTATCAAACATAGACGATGCTACTCTGTGCAGAATTCCGATTAAAGAATCTTCACCACCTCCAATAATACCCATTCTTATTTTTACGCTCATCTTATACATTATTCTTTGTATTCAACTTTTTCGTCTTTAAATAATAAAGCAAAAATAACGAATACTCCTGCAGCAAACAAGGCAGGGAATAACCAAACGTTTTGCCAACTGTGTGAAGCATCTGCTAATATATGTGTATCTACAATTTTACCTGCTACCCAGAAACCAACTAACATTCCAATACCGTAGGTTGCCAATGTAATTAATCCTTGTGCTGCACTTTTTACTTTATCACCCGCTTTAGAATCGGTATAAATTTGACCAGATACAAAAAAGAAATCATAACAAATTCCGTGCAATGCAATTCCTGTGATTAACATAAAAGCGAGCTCACCAGAATTTCCGTAAGCAAACAATACGTATCTAAGCACCCATGCTAACATACCAACTAATATGGTTTTTTTGAATCCGAATTTCTTAAAAAAGAAAGGCAATAGCAGCATAAAAACAACTTCAGACACCTGTCCAATGGTCATTTTTCCAGTCGGATTTTCAACACCTATTTCAGATAAAAAAGGATTTGCATTTTGATAATAAAAAGCTAATGGAATACATATTAATACAGAAGAAATAAAGAACACTAAAAAGTTTCTATCCTTTAATAATTTTAAAGCATCTAAGCCTAAAATACTAGAAATAGTAACGGAGTCTTCTTTGCGAATGCTTGGTGGTGTTTTGGGTAAGAAAAAACTAAAAACGCCTAAAACAACAGATACAATAGCCGTCATTAAAAAAGTGTTTTGCAACATTCCTGCTGCTGCATTTTCTTTAGAGTCCCAATGAAAATAGTAGCTAATTAATAAGCCTGCTAATATCCAACCAATAGTTCCCCACACACGTATAAATGAAAATTCTTTTGCAGGATCTTTCATTTGCTTAAAGGCTACCGAGTTTACCAAAGCCAATGTTGGCATATAAGCAATCATGTAGCCTAAAACATATGGGTAAAAAGTAGTAAAGTCATTTGCCTGAAACATCATGTACATTAAAATGGCACCTATAATATGTAAAACGCCTAATATCTTTTCTGCATTAAAGAATCTATCTGCAATAAGCCCTATAATAAAAGGCGCAATAATTGCACCCCAAGATTGCGTAGAATATGCCATTCCTGTTTCTGCGCCGGTTGCACTTAAGTTATTTCCCATAAAAGTACCTAAGGTTACAAACCATGCACCCCAAATAAAGAATTCGAGAAACATCATAAAGGATAATTGAAATTGAATTGATTTTTTCATTAGGTTAGGTAGTTGGTTGGTTGATTTTTGGTTGTTTGTATATTTTTCATCTGCTAAATATCATAATTGTTAAAACTACTTTACTTCTTTTGCTATTTTTAAAAGTAACTCTTTGGTTGCTTTTGTTCCTGCAGTTTCGTCTAAACGACTTCCTTCATACTCTACACCAATAAAACCGTTATATCCGGCATCTTTTACAATTTGCAACATTCTGGTATAATCTATAGTAGTTTCATTTCCATTTGTATCAAAATCATAAGACTTTGCACTTACTGCTTTTGCCGCAGCCATCATTAAAGAGGTTCCTTTGTATTTATCTGGGTACAATTCTGCACATTCACCCCATTTTTCTCCTACATTTTTTCTTTTTGTACACCAGTTTCCAAAATCTGGTAACGTTCCACAATTGTCCATGTTAACATCTCTAATAGCTTGCATTAATTTTTCAGCATCCGAAGATAACCAACCATGATTTTCACACAAGACATTAATGTTTTTTGTGGCTGCATACGTTGCTAATTTTTTAAGACCATCTACAACAGTCGTTTTCCAAATCTCTGGGTCGTTGGTTCCAAAAGTATTTACACGAATAGCATGTGCACCTATTGTTGCAGCAGCATCTATCCATTTTTTATGATTTTCTACAGCAGCATCTCTAACAACTGCATCTGGGTCTGCTAAATCACCTTCATGATCAACCATAATTAAAACGTTTTGCATTCCGTTTTGTACACTCAATGTTTTCAAAGAATCAATAACAACATCAAAACCTAATTTTTCTATTTCTACATTGTATAATTGACTTACATACTCTAAACCTTCAAAACCCATTTCCTTTGACATTTCAGCAAATTTAAAAGGACTTATGCCATCTTCATTAAATGTTTTATGTAAAGACCATTGTGCCAAAGACAATTTAAAAAAGGGTGTAGTATTAGCGTCTTTTATTGGTTGTACCTCCGTTTTATTGCTGCTATTCTTGCAAGAAGTAGCAACGAATAGAAGGGCAATTATATAAAATGATAATTTTTTAAAAGTAGCAATATTCATTATGTTTATCTTTAAATTTTATTAAATATATATATATTTCAATTATATTTAAAGATATCGTAAAAAAATCTAAAAATAAGATACCGAAACCGGTTTCGTAAATATTTTGGTGCTTTTTACAATAGTAAATTAATGTTATTAAAATTCTTTACTTACTTTAATCCTTTGAAAACACATTTAGATTAAAATTTATACGAATGAATACTATAAATAACGACTTGAATTCTTACGATGCGATTGTAGTTGGTACAGGAATTTCTGGTGGCTGGGCTGCTAAAGAGCTTTGTGAAAACGGTTTAAAAACTTTAGTTTTAGAAAGAGGACCGATGGTAAAGCACGTAGAAGATTACCCTACAGCGCATTTAGATCCGTGGGACATGCCTAATGGTGGAAAAGCAACCCAAGAAATTATTGATAGAAAACCAAAACAACATAGAACAGGATATACTACGCATGCGGCGCGTGAACACTTTTTTGTAGACGATTTAAAGCATCCTTATAATGAGAACAAACGTTTTGATTGGATTAGAGGTTACCAGGTTGGTGGTAGATCTTTAATGTGGGGAAGACAAAGTTACCGTTTAAGTGATATTGATTTTGGAGCTAATAAAAAAGATGGTATTGCTGTAGATTGGCCAATTCGATATAAAGACATCGAAAAATGGTACGATAAAGTCGAAGAATATATTGGCGTAAGTGGAGAGAATTTAGGTTTGAAACAATTTCCAGACCAGAAGTTATTAAAGCCAATGAATCTAAATTGTGTAGAAGAGGTTTTAAAAGAAAAGCTAGCTACAAATTTTGATGACGGACGTTTATTAACCATTGGTAGAGTTGCACATATTACAGAAGGCACCAAACCAGGAGAAGGTAGAAGTACTTGTCAATATAGAAACAGATGTATGCGAGGTTGCCCTTATGGGGCTTACTTTAGCAGTAATTCTTCTACATTACCAGCAGCAGATGCTACAGGTAATATGACGTTAAGACCCAATTCTATTGTACATGAAGTAATTTATGATGACGTTACTAAAAAAGCAACGGGTGTAAGGTTGATAGACGCAGAGACTAAAGAATCACTAGTATATAATGCTAAAGTTATTTTTCTATGCGCATCTACTATGGCGTCTGCTTCTATTTTATTACAATCGAAGTCAGAGCGTTTTCCAAACGGATTAGGAAATGATAGTGGAGAATTAGGGCACAATATTATGGATCATCATTTTCATGTTGGAGCAAGTGCAAAAGCAACAGGTTTTGATGATAAATATGTAAAAGGAAGAAGACCAAACGGCATTTATATTCCGAGATTTAGAAATTTAGGAGGCAATACAGAAGCAGAAACTTTTAAAAGAGGGTATGGCTACCAAGGTGGTGCAAGCAGAAGTAGTACTTCAGAATTGGTTGCCGAACTTAAATACGGGCCAGAATTAAAAGAAGCAATTTTAAAACCTGGAGAATGGAATGTAAATTTATTAGCATTTGGAGAAACATTACCAGATCATAAAAACAAGTTGTTTTTAGATTACGATAAAAAAGACGAATGGGGTTTACCAACCGTTACTTTTGATGCCGCTTTTGGTGAAAATGAAATGGCAATGCGCAAAGACATGCAAGAACAAGCCGTTAAAATGTTAACGGAAGCTGGCTTTGAAGATGTAAATGGGTATGATAACAGAGATAATATGGCAATGGGTTTAGGAATCCATGAAATGGGAACTGCAAGAATGGGTAGCGATCCAAAAACATCTGTATTAAACAGAAACAATCAAGTGCATGCTTGTGATAATGTATATGTTACAGATGGTTCTTTTATGACGTCTTCGGGTTGTCAGAATCCGTCTTTAACTTATATGGCTTTTACTGCCAGAGCGGCAAATCACGCAGCAGCAGCACTTAAAAAAAATAACGTTTAAACTAGGACCGATATGAAACGTAGAGATGCATTAAAAAATTTAGGCCTTGCCGCTGGTTTTGCAATTACAGCACCCAGTATTTTTAGCCTGTTACAAAGTTGCACAAGTGCACCCAAGTGGATGCCTACTTATTTTACAAATGATGAAAAAGAGGTAGTTGTTAATTTAGTAGATATTATGTTACCTAAAACAGAAGGTACACCTTCTGCTACAGAAGTAAATGTGCCACAATTTATAGATAAATATATCACAGAGGTTTTAAACGCAGAAGACCAAGAAGCGATAAGAATTAGTTTTACAGAGATTATTGCAACCTTAAAACCAACTATAGAAACAGACATTAGAGATGTTACTACTGCACAATATACTGGGTTGTTAGATGCGCATTTATTGGTAAAAGGGGAGATTGATAAAGATAGATTGGCAAACCCGGAGGCATTACAACCTACGAAAAATGAGTTTTTAAATCATTTAAAATACCTAACAATTACAGCGTATGTAACTTCAGAAGAAATTGGTGAAAACGTTTTAATGTATGACCCAGTTCCAACGGCTTATTACTGTGGCGATTTACAAGAAATTTCAGGAGGAAAAGCATCATCTCTATAAAAATGAAACAAATAGGTGTCTTTCTTATGATACTATCACTTTTTATAAATTGTGATTTAAAAAAGAAACAAAACCTAAAAAGTAATGCTATTGAAGACTCTTGGCAACAATTATTTAATGGCAAAGATTTAGATAATTGGATTGTTAAGATTAATGGCCATGAATTACATGATAATTTTAAGAATACCTTTCGGGTAGAAAACGGTATTCTTAAAGTTTCTTATGATGGTTATGAAAGTTTTGGAAACAGATTCGGACTCTTAACCTATAAAACGCCTTTTTCAAATTACAAATTTAGATTGCACTATCGGTTTACAGGAACCCAAACAAAAGGCGGCGAAGCTTGGGCTACAAAAAATAGTGGAGTGATGATTCATTCGCAAGCACCAGAAAGTATGTTGCTAGATCAGGCTTTTCCATTGTCTCTAGAGGTGCAGTTATTAGGTGGAATTTCACCAAACACACCAAGACCAACAGGTAATTTATGCACACCAGCAACGCACGTTTCTGTAAATAATGTTTTAGTTACAGAGCACTGTATCAATGCAAATTCAGAAACTTATTATGGCGAAGAATGGGTAGCTTTAGAAATAATAGTAACTAAAGAAAAGATTACTCATAAGATAAATGGCAACAGCGTAATTACATATACAAACCCAAGTATTGGTGGCCAGTTTTTAGAAGCTACCTCTAAAGAAATACAATTAAAAGATGGGCAATCTTTAACTAGTGGTTATATTTCTTTGCAAAGTGAAAGTCACCCAATAGAATTTAAAAATATAGAAATTTTAGAACTTTAAAAAATTATAACGCATTTAAAAACCCTTCTTAGAAATTTCTAAGAAGGGTTTTTAAATAGCTACTTTTCTGTAAATTTTACTCAACAATTAACTTTCCTTTCATCATTCCATAATGTCCAGGAAAACTACAGATGTAGTCATATGTTCCGGCAGCTGGTGCAGTAAACGCTATGGTAGTTGTTTCTCCACCACCAAGCATTTTAGTATATGCAATAACAGCTGTTGTTCCTTCAGGAATATAATCATTTTCTTTAGCAGCTGCAGCTTTAGATCCAAATGCAGAAGTTTTAACACCTTGCTTTAAAAAGACAACATTGTGGCCCATTACTCTTTTGTCTAGTTTACCGGTATGAGTTAGTGTCAGTTTTATTTTTTGACCTGCTTTTACAGTAATCTTTTTAAGATTAAACTTCATTCGGTCAGAAGTGATCATTGTAACATTAACAATGCCATCGGCATCCACAACTACCATTTCTTTTTTTGCCACAACCTTAGACTTTTTTACAGTGGTAGTTTTTGTCTTTTTAATAACTTTTTCTTCTTTGCTTTTGCCACAGCTTACTAATAAAGTAATACAGACAATTGCTGTTAAAATATGTTTCATTTTTTTATTTTTTTGTGTTGCACTAAGGTACTGTTTTCCCATACGATAGCAAAAGAAAAATGAATGAAACCTATCTAAAATAATAGGGTATTATTTGTTTGTTTTTGAAGTTTTTTTTTGTTCAAATTGCAGCGTTTACTCTTTGAATCTCTTTTAAATTAATTTGGTTATTTTTTTACTCATGGGTTTTGTCATTGAGTAAAAAACATCGATAAAAATTCCGTTTTCGTCAATTAAATATTTTTGAAAATTCCATTTTACAGAAGAATTCTTTTTCCCATTTTTAGCTTTTTTGGTTAACCATTGGTACAATTCATGTTGCTCTTTTCCTTTTACCTTAATTTTAGTTGTTAACGGAAAATCTACTCCAAAATTCAAACGACAAAAAGTTTCAATTTCAATTGCTGTGCCTGGTTCTTGGCCTCCAAACTGATTGCAGGGCAAACCAATAACAACTAAATTGTTTTTGTAAGTAGCATACAATTCTTGTAAGCCATCATATTGCTTTGTAAATCCGCATTCTGACGCCACGTTTACAAACAGTATTTTTTTTCCTTTGTATTTTTTTAGGTCGATATTTTTACCGTCTATGCCCTCAATCTTAATATCGTAGATAGATTCTTTTACTACTGTTTTATTTTGAGCAGCTGTGTTTATATAATTAATTAGAAGGAAGAGATATATTATTTTTTTCATAACATGCTTTTTTTACTTTTTAGACGCATTGTAAAGATAAGGATATTGTGAATATCAAAAAAAGGGAATACTCAAAAAAAGCGGAACAATTAACTGCATTAGAGCTCGATTAAATTGTTTGTTTCTTTTATTTATATCGATATATTTGGATTTTAGCGAGTATCATTTCCGTATAAAATAGTTGCTGGTATCTTCCTTCGAAGTAGAAAATTGAATTGACTCTAGAAATATTTGAGACATCTAAGAAGCATTTAAAATTAAACTGTTGCGATAATCTTGAAGTTTTGGTAGCGTATACCGCTGTTTGAATTCGGAGAATACCGTCAATTCCCGCGTTCATAAATTGTATCATAGAGGGCAACGCTTTTGGTTTGAAGAACTAAAGAACAACTAGCAGCGAAATTGGTATGTAATTAAATACATTATTAGTATTAAAAAGCAATTAATAAAACTATATTAGCACTATAATTTATATGAACTTAAACTAATTTAAAATGAAAAATTTAATATTACCAGTAGTTCTGTTATTTGTATCCATCAATTTATTTGCACAGAGCGCCGCAAAGGATGTTCAGGAGATCACTAATATGATTTTAGAACAGCAAAAAGTAACCAACACCACACAAATTGATGCGCGCAATTTTGCGGAGCAAGGAAATTACTCTTTCAATTCTACAGGAGGTCTTTTAAATTACAATCCGAAGCCAACAGGGAATAAATTTGATGGTGTAAACTTGCAAGCAAAGCATATTCAAATAGTTTCTTTAGTGCCAGGAAAAGCTGCAATTGCGATGTATTATAACGAAGGAAGCATACAGCCTAAAGGTTACGGTGCTGTAGCACACTATTTAACAAGAACATCTGAGACGTTTGTGAACGAAAACGGCAAATGGGTAATGGTTACAGGACATTATTCTCCAATTACAGGGGGCCAAGGGACAAGTCAGGTTGGAGGTGGAGCTTCAGAAGACGAATAAGCTTTTACAAATCTAATACGCTTAATAGTATAGTTCGATGTTTTTATGGAGTGATCTACTATATCAATAAAACGGTTATACTTTTATAAAGTATAACCGTTTTTATATTTAAATAGGTCAATTATATGTTATCACAGCGATGAATCAATCTTCATTTTCACTTCGATCTCCATATCGATCCCTCATCATTTCAGCGTATAATTCTAAAGAATTGATATCTATTGAATCCATGAGCCTTTCATATTCTCCTT
>Ga0209712_10001368_pt1 | contig 20827 bp, 17 predicted proteins | sample ArcOceMetagenome_FD_187443 | JGI IMG/M metagenome (GOLD analysis project Ga0209712, IMG submission 187443) | Marine eukaryotic phytoplankton communities from Arctic Ocean - Arctic Ocean - Greenland ARC118M Metagenome (SPAdes) (version 2) | ecosystem: Environmental > Aquatic > Marine > Oceanic...
GCTCAGTGGGTTTGTCGTATAAGGCCTGCTTGAATTCATATAGATGATTGGCCGCAGGATTGACCGTTATCCATATTCCGCTGGGCTTTAATACACGGTGAATTTCAAGCTCACTACTAGGTGCGAAGATTTGTAATACCGCGTCCTGACTATCGTTTTCTAATGGTAATTGAAAGGTGCTAGCTACAGCAAAGTGGTGGTCAGAATATTTTTTTGCGGCTTTTTGCACTGCAAATTTAGAAATGTCCAACCCACTAAACTCAATGTGAATATCAGCTTGGTTGCAACACTGGCTAACTTGGCTCATGTAATAACCTTCACCACAGCCAGCATCGAAAAAACCAACCTCAGTTTGGTCTTTAAGTGTTGCAAGGTGTTGATTAAAAATTTTGGAAATAGAATCTGCCAAAGGCTGATAATGGCCTTGCTCTAAAAACGCTCTGCGCCCATTAACCATCTGTTTGTTATCGCCAGGCTCTTTACTGTTTTTATTCTGGACCAGTAACAAATTGACATAACCTTCTTTCGCGACATCATAACTATGGCCATTTACACAAGCCCAAACCTTATTATTGAGCAACAGCACATTTGAGCAAGAGGGACATTTCCACAAAGACATAGACTATTGGTAAACCTTATTAAGACAACACAACTTGGAGTACGAAATTGTAACATCATCATAGACTTGTTTACTTCTTTGTTATTAACTGGCTTTTATTTTTTCATTTCGTAATGAATTGAATAAAATATTTTGGACTCGACCCCCCATCCTTAAGGAACCGATTAATGCGCTCGTTTTTTTGTATCTGTTTATTGCTAATTACACAACAAGTTTTAGCATCGCCCGGCTATTACCGTTATCCAACTTTGCACAACGACACCTTGGTTTTTACCGCTGAAGGTGATTTATGGAAGATTAAATTAGGCGCAGAGTACGCACAGCGTTTGACCACCCACCCCGCAGAAGAAAAAGAGTCGAGTATTTCTCCTGATGGAAAATGGGTAGCTTATTCGGCCAACTACTCGGGCACACCAGAGGTTTATGTCATCCCGATTCAAGGCGGATTAGCCAAACGTATCAGTTTTGAAAACGTTGGAGTAAAAGTACACGGTTGGAGCCCTGATTCGAGAGTATTATATAGCTATAATGGCCGAGTAGGTCCTGCTGGGAATTGGACCCTAAAACAAGTTGACCCCATTTCCCTTATCGCTTCATCTATCCCGTTAGCGGATGCAGTAGAAGGGTCGATCGACACTGATGGCAACACCTTATATTTCACCCAGTTTGGTTTGCAAATATCCACCGACAACGCTCGCGCTTATCAAGGTGGAGCAAAAGGTGAACTGTGGAAATATACACTAGGGTCAAATAAAGAAGCGACCCAACTTACCAGTAAACATAAAGGTTCTGTCAGAACACCTATGGCATCAGGCGAGCGTTTGTACTTTGTAAGTAATCAAAGTGGCAGCGACAATATCTGGTCAATGAAATTAAATGGCCGAGATCAAGAACAACATACTCAGTACCAAGATTGGGAAGTCAGAAACGCTCGGCTAAGCGCTAATAAAATTGTTTATCAACTTGCTGCAGATATTAAAATTTTTGATATTCCAAGTGAGCAAAGCTCGGTTGTTGATATCGCCCTTACTTCAGATTTTCCAGAGTTGAGGGAACACTGGGTTAATGATCCTTTGAAAAACCTGACCTCCGCAAAACAAGCTGGAGCGTCAAAAAAAGTCGTATTAACCGCCCGAGGGCGAGTCGCTATTGCGAGCACCGATGGTTCTCGATTGATTGAAATTGCAACACCTAAAGATTCCCGAACTCGCAAAGCTATATTAAGCCACGATAAAAAATCAGTGTATGCCCTTAACGACAGCAGCGGTGAATTAGAAATTTGGAAGTATCCTGCTGATGGCTCAAAAGGCGCTGAACAGATGACCTTTGATGGTTCTATATTCCGCTGGGATCTTTACTTATCACCCGATGGCAAGTCTATCGCTCACGATGATAAAAATGGTGACTTATGGTTATTAGATTTAGACAGCAAAAAAAATGAAAATTTACTGCCAAACAATGCTGGGACTTTTCCTATAGCCTCCTTAACATGGTCAAGCGACAGTCAACTTATTGCTATTACCCATGCAGGTGTTAAAGCTGAGAGAAGCCAAATATTACTGATCGATACTTTAAGTAAAAAACATCAAACACTCACCAGTGAAAAGTATGCATCGTTTTCACCCACATTTTCCAGTGATTCAAATTGGTTGTATTTCTTGTCTGACCGATACTTCAACAGCTTCCCAAACTCACCTTGGGGAGACAGAAATATGGGTGCTAGTTTTGATAGAAAAACCCAAATTTTTGCTATTGCCTTAAAAGAAGATGCTGAATTTCCATTCGAACGACCCACTGAGCTTGATGGGCTAAAAAATACTGACAAAGCTACTGATGAAAAAGATGGAAGTGCTGCCGCTCCCGAGTCAGATGTATCAAAAGAAACCAAAGCTGATGACCTGCCCAAAGTCACTGTAGATTGGCAAAACATCACAGAGAGATTATGGCAGGTGCCAGTTTCTTCTGGAAACTACTCAAAAATGTTGGCAAACAAAAAGTTCTTATATGTGTTGGACAAAATCACAGAACCTAACAGTCGAGCAGAATTAAAATCAATCAAAATGGAACCAAAAAGCAAGCCCAATACTTTCTTAAGGTCGGTGCAATCTTTTAGTTTGTCAAACGATGGCAAAACCATGTTTTTACAAAAAGCAGGCAGTAAAAAAGATATGTATTTAGTATCTGCAGGCGCTAAATTTTCAAGCACAGCGAAGGACATAAAAGTGAATACGTCCGACTGGAAATTACACGTCAATCCGCAGCAAGAGTGGCAACAAATATTCCACGACGCATGGTTGATGCATCGTGATTCGTTATTCGATGAAAATATGCGTGGATTAGACTGGCCAGCAGTAAAACAAAAATATCAGCCATTGTTAGCGCGCTTAACCGATCGCCATGAGCTAAACGATATATTAAAACAAATGATGGGCGAATTAAATACTTTGCACTCCCAGGTACGCGGTGGAGATATACCCAATGATATCAACACACCCAAAGCTGCAACCTTAGGTGCACAGTACTCACAAACTGCGCAAGGTGTAAAAATCGAACATATTTATAGAAATGACCCGGAACTTATCAACCGCCTTTCGCCGCTAGCAAAGCCAGGCGTTGACGCTAAAGTAGGTGACATCATTAGCGCCATTAACGGCCAAACTATTCAAGCTATCCCAGACATTGTTAAGGCGTTACAGAATAAAACTGGAAAACAAGTATTACTGAGCCTTATAAGAGCAGATGAACAGCTAAGCACAGTGGTCAAGCCCAGCTCAACCAGAGAAGATTATTACAACCGTTATTTTGATTGGGTTACTCAAAACCAACAAAAAGTGCACCAAACAGATGCAGATTTAGGGTATTTACATCTTCGAGCTATGGGCGCAGCTGATGTGGCTACTTTTGCTAGAGAATTCTATGCACAATATAAAAAGCATGGCTTGATCATAGATGTAAGGCGTAATAATGGTGGCAATGTCGATAGCTGGATATTAGAGAAGTTACTTAAAAGGGCTTGGTCATTTTGGCAAGTCCGCGGCCGCGCACCATATACCAACTCACAACAAACCTTTAGAGGGCATTTAGTGGTATTGGCAGATCAGTTTACTTATTCAGACGGAGAAACCTTTACTGCAGGTATAAAAGCCTTAGAGCTAGGTACAGTAATAGGCAAACAAACAGCGGGTGCAGGCGTTTGGTTAACGGGTCGAAATAGACAAACAGACGGAGGCATGGCTAGGGTAGCCGAATTTCCAGTGTATGCAATGGATGGCCGCTGGGTTACGGAAGGCAGAGGTATCTCGCCTGATATCGAAGTAGACAACTTACCCCACGCCACTTTTAATGGTGAAGATGCGCAACTACAAGCGGCGATTAAATTACTTAAGAAAAAGATCAAGAATGACCCTATTAAATCGATGAAAATCAAATCATTTCCTAAGGTCAATGTAACAGCTGATGATATTATCGATTAGAGATTGGCAGTATTAGCTTTGATGTGCAAAGCTAGCGTTAACAAGGAGGCAAAGTGTCGTGTTAAAAACCATATCAGTACTGATATTAATGGCGGTTTGTACCAATAGTTATGCCAACCAATGCAAAAGTGATCAAGTAAAATTACAAGTTTTAGGCTCTGGCGGCCCAGAACTTGATGATGGACGCCACTCCAGTGGATATTTAATTTGGTATCAGAATAAAGCTCGAGTACTCATAGACACAGGTGCTGGTTCAAGCATTGAATATGGGAAAAGTGGCGCACAACTTGAAGACTTGCAAGGTATTCTGCTTACCCATCTGCATGTTGATCACAGTGCAGATTTACCGGCATTTATTAAAGGTAGTTATTTTACATCAAGAAGTACTGACATAGGTTTATATGGACCTGCAGCAAACGATTTGATGCCATCCACTAGTGATTACCTAAAACGATTAATGGGTGATAAAGGTGCCTTTGCATATCTAAAGGGTTATGTGAATAAACGTTCCAACGCTGACTACAAAGTTGTAGCAACAAATGTTCCACTGGAAAAGGGGCAAACATCAACCTACGGCTTGGGGAAAGACATCACAGTCAAGGCGACCTTTGTGCATCACGGCCCAGTTGCCGCCGTCGCTTGGCGAGTTGAAGTGGCCGGTTGTAGCATTGTGTTCTCAGGTGATATGAGTAATCAGTTTGATGTACTAAGCTCATTCACAAGTGAAGCTGACATATTGGTGGCAAACAATGCGGTGCCTGATAACGCCACTGGTGCTGCACTTAATCTACATATGACACCATCAGCAATTGCCATAATAGCCAAAAAGGCACAGGTCAAACAACTCGTGTTGTCACATTTTATGAAACGCACATTGGCCATTCAAAAGGAAACCCAAGCTATTGTTCGCCAAAAGTATCGAGGGCCAATAATACTTGCTACCGATGGAATGATTGTTAGTTTGTAAGCTTTGATTTACTTGATTGTATGGCAATTAACCTATCGGTTATGGCTCTTAGCCCTTTACCTTTATTACTGATTTTCCAAGCCAAAAAAGACTCTGAGTTATCTTTTTGTTGTATGCCTAAAGGTAACAGTTCCCCTGATTCCAGATAAGCTTGGATCCGGTGTTTCGGTAAATGACCAATGCCGATGCCTGCTAATATTGCATGCATTTTTTGATCAATGTTTTGCACGTATAACATTTGACCATCACTGCTTAACCCTTCACTGCGTGCTATCCCGCTAAATGATGTATCGTGAATAACGATACGTCTTAGCGGCTCAATCTCACTGAATATGATTTTGTTATTACTCAACTTTTTAGTCAAAGCAAGTTTTGCTGCAATAACCGGTACCAACTCAACCTGACCAATAGCAACCGACCTGTAACCTTTTTGCAAAGGAACAGGGCCAGGTGATCCTACCAACAAATCGACTCGGCCCTGCTCTAAAGCCTCCCACCCACCGTTTAACACACATTCAGAAATATCAATTTCAACCGTTGGAAATTCCTGCAAGAAATCATTTATCACCTCAAAAAAATCGGGATATGACTGCAGCGACTCAATACCTATGCTGATCCTAGGCTCCCAGCCCGTTGCAACTTCTTTAGCCTTGTCTGCCAACCTGCAAGTGGTATGTAAAATATCTCTACCTTCGATCAAGATTAAGCGCCCTGCAGGGGTCAAAACTGAGCGACGACCCAAGCGTTGAAATAAAGCGATATCGAGTTGCTCTTCAAGTTTCTGCACTGCATAAGAAACAGCCGACGTTGCTTTGTTCAGCTCTTCAGCTGCTTTTGCAAAACTTCCACGCCGCTCGATTGCATCTAGCGTTTCTAGTACCTCGATACTAATGGGATTTCTGGCCATAGCGTTACTCTTCTATTGTTCTAATAATTAGAACATATTAAACAAATACAGCCCCTTATTCAAAATATTTAGCTAAGTACAATGGTTGCATCAATTACCTAAACACGTATCAATACTTAACTGGAGCAACAAAATGAAAACTTTTATGAATACATTAATCACTACAAAACTTGGCTTGGATACTTTACCGGTTCGTCTAGGTGCAGGTGTAATATTTGCCGCACACGGAGCACAGAAACTGTTTGGCTGGTTCGGCGGTTACGGATTAGAAGGCACTGCAGGTTGGATGGAGTCAATTGGACTTGCACCCGGCACTTTAATGGCAGCTGCTGCAGGCGGCGCTGAATTTTTTGGTGGTCTGTTATTAATAGCAGGTTTATTAGTACGCCCAACCGCTTTTGTATTAGCTATGACTATGTTGGTTGCAATCATCACTGTGCATTTACAAAACAGCTTATTTATGTCAAATAACGGTTACGAATTTGCTTTGGCTTTATTAGTGATAAGTGTCGGTTTAGCGTTGAGAGGCGCTGGTAGCTTTAGTGTAGACAATTTATTGCAAAAAAAATTGGCTAGCTAAGGCTTAATTATCGTAGTAATCATTTTCTTATAGGAGAAGACCATGAGCATTTTACATATTAATAGCAGTGCACGTTTAACCAATTCGAATTCACGCTTTATTGGGCAATACCTAGTAAATGCGTTAAACACAACCACGGTGCATCGGGATCTGGCCGTTAACCCTTTACCTGCCATTAGTGCAGAAGATTTAATGGGGGTGCATGGTTCATCTGATGCTCCACGCCCTAGTTTGCAAACACAATTAAAGTTATCTGATCAGTTGATACAGGAACTAAGAGATGCTGATACCTTAGTTATTGGCGCGCCTATGTATAACTTTGGTATTGCTGCATCGCTGAAGCAATGGATAGACGCAATATGTCGTGCAGGTGTGAGTTTTAAATATTCCAGCCAGGGCCCAGTAGGGCTAATGAATATTAAAAGAGCATTTATTATTACTGCTTCTGGAGGCACCCCTATTGGAAGCGACATGGACTTTGTTAGCGGTTACTTGGCGCAGATTTGTTCTTTTATAGGCGTTGCAGAGATATTGCATATCGATGCAAGTGGATCAAAAGGAACACCTGAACAAATCATCGAATGGGGCAAACAACAAGTTGATACGTTGTTATCCAAAGAGCTATTAAGTGTTCAAACCACACAAAATTTAGGAGCCGCGTAATGGGTTTACTACAACAAGGTAAATGGGTCGATAAGTGGTATGACACTAAAACCAGCGGTGGCGAGTTTCGCCGCCAGGACAGTCGCTTTAGAAGTTGGCTAACAGCAAATGGCGAAGCAGGCCCTAATGGCGAGTTAGGTTTTAAAGCTGAAAAAGGCCGTTACCATTTATATGTATCCTTAGCTTGTCCTTGGGCGCATCGCACATTAATTTTTCGTGAGTTGAAACAACTGCAAGACTACATTGACGTCACTGTTGTCGAGCCCATTATGTTGGAAAATGGCTGGGAGCTAAATGATCCGCTCTATGATTTTAACTATGTTTACCAACTTTATCTAAAAGCTAATCCAAGTTACGAAGGGCGCGTTACCGTGCCAGTGTTATGGGATAAACATACACAGACTATTGTCAGCAATGAATCAGCAGAAATTATCCGTATGTTTAACACAGCGTTTGATCACCTAACTGGAAACGTTACTGACTATTACCCTGAACATTTACGCGCCGGCATAGACACAATCAATAGCCGGGTTTACGACACCATTAACAACGGCGTATATCGTGCTGGTTTTGCGACGACTCAAGCTGCCTATGAGAAAGCTTTTGAGGAATTATTTGAATCACTTGATTGGGTAGAAAGCCTATTGTCAAAGCAACGCTATCTTACAGGCGAGCAATTAACCGAAACTGACTGGCGTTTATTCACCACATTAATTCGCTTTGATGCCGTATATTTCGGACATTTTAAAACAAATCGCCAACAAATAGCCGACTACCCAGCCATTAGTAATTATGTCCGCGAGTTGTATCAAATTGAGGGTGTGGCAGACACGGTAAGTTTTGAACATATTAAAACTCATTACTACGCCAGCCATCTCACTATTAATCCCACGGGAGTAATCCCCGTTGGCCCACTACAAGATTTAACTAAAGAACATAATAGACAAGATGTTTAAAGTGAAATGATATTACTGCAGTCATTGTGCGTATGCCTCTGACTGCAAAACTAATCAATATCAGGCTGCATCCCTTATAAAGTAAATTGTGCTAGTCTCAAAGCGTAATCCTTTTTTCGTTATCTGGTGATTGATATGAAATTTGTACTTTTATGGATTTTAACAATGAGCTCATTCACAATAAAAGCCACGACAATAGATATGCCACAGCAGTCTCTAGCAGATTTCAGATGGCAACATAGACTACTGGTCATCCATGTGGATTCTGCAAATAATTTGATTACCATTCAGAATGAGAGCCAGTCCCACCAAAATGATTTTAGTGATCGTAAGCTATTGCTGCTAATTCATATTAAAGACAAGACTTGGATATTAAATGAATCGACAGTTCACAATGTAACGCCATTACTCAGCAATGAAGTATTAAAACTAATCAATCAAAACCTCGACAAGGTAATATTAATTGGGCTAGACGGTGGCATTAAAAATCGTTATCCCGCTAAAACCTTTAGCTTGCAACAAGCGCTAAATGAAATTGATATGATGCCAATGCGCCTCTCTGAAATTGATCATTAAAAACTGATTAAATGCATCTATACATCCCTATTGCCGACATTAAAACCTTTTAACATACATATAAAATAGAGTATTGACTGTTAAAAACATTAATTATCCGAATAACCGGCTATCTCTTTCGATACGATAGTAAAGCATTCTTCTTGCTCCCTGATCCGGCAAATCAAATGGCTTGTGGCGTTATCACTAATGGATAACCATTTTTCAAGGCTAATATCTTTAGCGGGTTGATCATCAATTTTGCTAATAATGTCACCCTTTATTATATCGAATGCCTGACTTGCCATCTGAGGAAAAACATACCTGACAATAAAGTGACCATTTTGTAATTTTCTCAGCTCAAGGCCGAGTAAGTTATATGCACTTTTATAAGTTGAATCTTCATAAGGGATAATATGAATTTTCGATGAATGATAATCAATCACGGTTTTGAATTGACTTAACAGCGCACTTCCAACAATCCACCATTCATCTCCGTCATCATCGATATTACCAATTACATTAATTTTCACATTGGTAAACTCTAAGTCACTCAGGCGAACTTTAGGAATTGTCACTCGTGGATGAATTGTCTGCCCGCTTAAGCCAAAATCAGCTGCGGTGATCTGTGGAGATGGTAGATCTACTTTTTCATTATATATATAAGCCGCATCTACTTTTACGTAATGTCGACTTCCCGTGTCTATAGTCAATTCTTGCTTAACGATTTGACCTTGACCAAAATCTATTTCACTTTCAATTGAAATTTTACTTAAAAAAGTATCAAAAGAGAGGCTTGTTTCTTTGCCCGTTTCTTCATAAGGAGTTGTACTGATACTAATTTTATTTTGTTGTTTATCAAACGTCCAACTAAAGTGATGTAAAAAATCGTGTCCTAATACTCCGTCATAAATAAGCTCTTCTTGGTCCAGGAAGTATTTACTACCCGCTAGGGGGATAAAAGCAAACGTAACATCATTAAAATCAACACCGTTCAAGCTTACTTTTATTGCCTTTGATTGATATGCAGTTGAGGCTTCTTCATCTCCCCAACCGTGAATTGGTAATGAATAACCCTTTTCTAGATTAAGCATATTAACTTTGTTGCTGTCATTCAAAATACTAAATGTAGCACCAGTATCAAGCAAAAACTTAAACCCATCAATGCCATTAATTGAAACTTCCACATAGGGCTTTACACCAATATAGTGGGTTACTAAATCAGCTTGAGTTTGATTGTTTTTCCATATAGGAACAATATTATCATTGGCATTTCTAATACGAATCATATTAGCAAAACCACATCCAGTTAAGCTCAACATTGATAATGTGATTATAAAATATTGTGTATATTTATTTAACATGGACTGTTCCTCATTAATCTTAAAACCAGTTTAACTACCAAGATGTGAAATCATGGTGAAATGTTAGGACCCATTTGCTCCAATTAGTCATTTAGAACTGATTAAATACAACAGAATAAAGAGTGACCCTAGCACCTTATTATTGATTGCCTTTTATGCGCTGAAGTTGCCTTAGTTTTGTTGCAAACAATTTTGTCGTTCTATTTAGTCTTTCTAAATAAACACTATTTATTGTAATTGCTTATCTTGATATAAATAATCTGTAAAGTTATCTATGGAGGTTTGGTTGATATGTGTGAAGTAAGCAAAGCTTCCTTTCATCTTCATTTCAGTTTGCTTGACTAGTATTGCTCCATTAATATGTAAAAAATTTAAAGTTATGGCTAAGTCGGTAATCTTGGCAGTAAACATGGGGGGAAATTCTGCGTTATTCCAAACCGATATTTGCTGAATGAATTGTTTCTCTTTTTGATAAATTAACTTGCCTTACAGTTTACCAACAGAATCTTTCCCCAATTTCTCCATAAAAACGTTAAATCCCATAACAATATGTTTCTCGTCAGAGGATACTAAAAACAGACTTTCTGGATTAATTAGCTAGCATAACGTGAGTTGTATATTTTCTGCTTGCTTCTGGATGTTGCTTTGAAGCTGTTTATTATTCGCAAATTTTTTGATTTGTTTTTTTGTCGGTAATTGTCCATTAATTTGCCTAAGGATCCATCGTTCTCTAGCTTGTGAGAAATGTTGTTCAATACTGCTTGAGATTTCACCTTCCTCGTTTTCATAGCGAGAAATTTTATAAGACCAAAGCTCTTTGTTTGTATTTTCAATACTTTATACAAGCACGATTCAGTTGTTCCTTGAACAATGTAAGTTCGGTTGTCGTATTTTGAACAGAAATGACGTTAAAAACCTCACTAAAGCAGATCAATAACAAGCAATAATTTTTCTTCATGTTTTTTACTTTGGGAATATTAAAATGAAAGAGTATTATTCTCTGTGTGAAATAAAGGTGAAATTAAGTCGCTAGGGTGTTTTCAGTTTTCACGACTAAAAATTAATAATCTCCAAAGGACAACAACTATGATTGCTAAGAAAATTTCAATCCCATTTTTAAGCATACTAATATTTTCGTTAACACTAGTCAGCTGTTCAAAAAATATTGAAACAGCGGATAGAAAATCAGACGATTTAAGTTGCACCCCTAGCAACGGCATGACCCCTTATTGTGGTTTCACCAATCCAGAAGACATGGTCATTATTGCCGATGGTTCAAAGCTCCTAGTCAGTGAAATGGGTGTTTTTATGCAAGACACACCCGGAAGCCTTTCTCTACTTGACCTTGTTAGTGGCCAAAAACAATCCATCAAAATAATCTGGGCAAGGCAAGGCGAGCTTTGGGGAGATAAACATTGTCCACAGCCGCAAACCGCATTGTTTAGCCCTCATGGTATTGATTTAATGACACGCACTGATGGCAAAGAACAACTATTGGTGGTCAATCATGGCGGGCGCGAAGCGGTCGAGTTTTTTGAGCTAAACCAATTCAATAATGAGTGGCAATTGCATTGGAAAGGATGTGCCTTACCACCTGATGACCCCTTTTTAAATGATGTTGCAGGATTGCATGATGGTGGGTTTATGGTGACTCATATTTGGGACAAAAATCAGGCTTATATGATGTTAATGTTTAAATATCTAGTTGGCATTAACACTGGTTGGGTATGGGAATGGCAACCACTACATGGGTTTAAAAAATTGGCTGGGTCATCAGGAATAGCCCCAAATGGCATTGTTGTTAGTGACGATAATAGTAAAATTTATGTCAATCTTTATGGAGACAACAAAACCATCAAAATTGATAGGCTAACCGGGCTGCTTGAAGACGAATTCGAGATACAGCAGCCAGATAATATTACACTGGATAAAAAAGGTAACCTATGGGTAGCGTCTCATAAACACAATCCGATTACCCAAGACTGTGTCGAGGTTGTTGAAGGACCATGCCTATTACCTTTCGAAATAGTTAAAGCTGATGCAAAGAGCATGCAGACTGAGGTGATACTGAGTCACCACGGAGCGCCTACTGGCTACGCAACAGTAGCGCTTAAAGTTGGCAACAACATCTACACGGGCAGTGCCCACGGTGACAGAATTGTGAGCTTTTTGTTGCAACACAATTAACTCGGTTGGGTGTGAAATTAGCGGTCAATACTTAGGTTACTTTCTAAGTTTGCTTATGACCACGTGGTATCAAATTATTGTTTTGCCCCCCTATTAGGTACTATTATTTTAGACCCTAGTCCCACCATCCAATTCTAATGTTCTACCCGTAAAATAATCATTTTCGAATATAAACTTGGCTGCGTGGGCAAGCTCTTCAACTTCAGCAAGACGCTGTGCTGGGATGCTTTTGATAAACATTTCACGCATTTCAGGGCGCATTTGAGCGGCCATAGCGGTCTCAACAAGACCAGGGGCTATACACCCTGTGCGAATACCAAAACGAGCGAGTTCTTTACTCCATGATACTGTCATAGTCGATACTGCAGCTTTGGATGCTGAATAGTTGGTTTGACCGGCATTTCCAGCTCGAGACACAGAGGATATATTCACTATCACGCCTTTGCTTTTGGTTTCGACCATTTGAGCAGCAGCTTCGCGACTACACAAGAATGTCCCAGTGACATTCACATCCAATACTGATTGAAATTGTTCTAGCGGCATTTTACTCACTACTTTGCCTTCTTTAACTTTAAGCAACATGCCATCACGCATAATGCCTGCGCTGTTGATTAAGCCATTTATTTGGCCAAAATCTGCAGCGACCTTTGCAAAGGTTTCTTCAACTTGTTTTTCGTCAGTGACATTGACTGCATAGCCACAAGTTTTTACGCCAAGCTTTTCAATATCGGTAGCAGCAGCTTCAACAGCTTCTGCCTGCATATCTAATAAGGCTATGTGAGCGCCTTGCTTAGCAAATTCTTCGGCCATAGCTTTACCCAAACCTTGGGCAGCTCCGGTGATGACAATCACTTGATTTTGTAAATTCATTACGACTTCTCTTGCTTGGAAAATAAATTAAAAATACTGGAAAAATCCAGTTGTCCGTTGCCTTGCATACTATGGATGCTGTACAAACTTTGTGCCAGCGCTCCCATAGGGGTAGAAGATTGACTTTTAAGTCCGGTATCCATAGCGAGGCCTAAATCTTTGTTCATCAAATCCACCATAAAACCGCCTTGGTAGTTGTTGGATGAAGGCACATTAGGCAACACATCAGGGCATGGGTTATACAATTCTAAGGTCCAGTTTCTACCAGAACTTTGTAACATAATGTCTGACATCACTTTAGGATCTAGCCCATTATCAATCGCCATTTGTAGCGCTTCAGATGTACCTAACATCAAAACTGACAACAGCATGTTATTGCATATTTTGGCCACTTGCCCGGCGCCATGATCTCCAGCATGAAAGATGTTTTTGCCCATTGCCTCTAAAATAGGTAATGCGGTTGCATAATCTTGCTCTTTACCACCGACAATAAATGTCAGAGTACCAGCGGTCGCACCGCCTACCCCTCCCGATACGGGGGCATCAATGAAATGGATGTTTTTCTGTGCTAATTTATTGGCAACAGCTTTCGAAGTCGCAGCATCAATTGTGCTTGAATCAATCACCAACGTGCCTGCTTTTAATTGGCTAATGAGCCCATTTTCACCAATATAAAGTGACTCAACATGTTTACCTGCGGGCAACATAGATATCACTATATCCGCATCCTGAACAACCTCTGATGCAGAGCAAGCTTGTTTAGCGCCTGCCTCTTCAAGATTGTCCATAGTCACTTGCACTAAATCAAACACACACACTGCAAAACCAGCTTTTAACAAATTGTGAGCCATAGGTGCACCCATATTGCCCAATCCAATAAAGGCTATTTTAGGTAGTTGTTTATGCATTTTTATTGCCTACTTTTTATTGCTTGTTTTGTTAGCTAATTAACAGCGTTTAAATGGGCTAGAGGATGGGTGCCCTGTGACCAAATATCATCAAAGAAATAATCAATAGTAGCTTTGGGAACTTGATCAACAGATTTAAATCGCCAGTTGGGTTGATTGTCTTTATCAATCATCAACGCCCGAACACCTTCTTGAAACTCCCCAAACTCACCACATTGGCAAGACAGTCCTAATTCCATTTGAAAACATTCTGCCAAGGTCATATCTTGACCTCTTTGTAGTTGTTCAAATACCAGATGTGCGGTGATAGGTGACCCTGCACTTAAGGTTCTTTGTGCTTTGCTTAGCCATTTATTATCGTCTGCATTAGTTGACAGTATGTAATCAACAGCTTGGATTACATCAGTTTGAGTCGCTAGATTTGTTAACCAATCCTGATTCTCAAGAAGATTGCCTGGTGTCAATTGCCCATTATGCAACGTGTGAAATTCATCACAAACACTCGACAACGTTTGATGCAATAAATCCTGTTGCCAGTTCGCAGCTAATAGCCGCATAAAAAGAGTCATTTTTGCATCGTGGGGCACAAAGTAGTCGGCCAAATTACTGTATATCGCATCGGATGCATTGATAAATGCTCCGGTTAAACCTAGAAACAATCCACATCCTGCTGGCATGGTGTTTAAAAAGTAGCTGCCGCCTACGTCTGGGTATAAACCGATACTTATTTCAGGCATGGCAATACGTGAGGTTTCTGTAACAACCTTATGACTGGCGCCACTCATCAAGCCTAATCCCCCGCCCATAATGATGCCATTACCCCAAACCAAAATTGGTTTAGAGAATGTATGAATAAGATAATCGAGTTGGTATTCTTGGGTAAAAAAGTCCTGCAATGCTGGGCTACTGGACGTATCTGAGTTTTCTTTGTTGGACTTCGAACCCTGCATCGACTTATACATAGACACAATATCGCCACCCGCACAAAAAGCGCGTTCGCCACTTCCGTCTAAAAACACCATGGCGACCTTGGGATCTTGTTGCCATTTTTCTAGCTGGGGCGTTAGCAAGTTGATCATCTCCAAATTTAATGCATTGAGCGCTGCAGGTTTAGTTAACGTTGCATGACCAATCTTAAAACCACAATCAGTGGTTAACTCATCAAAAATAACTGGCGCATTTTCGTTAGACATAAGATTCCTTATTTAACCGTGATTCTGATATACCCTTCATCCTTGACACTGCACGTTTGTTGGCCGCACTCATTCGCCCCTTTCGCCAACCGTGTTGCGGTAACCGATGTTACACTTAGTGAACTAAGCTCATGGGGTCTCATTCATTTACCGCCGCCGTGCAATTCCAATGATTTGGGTATAGAAAAAATTTAAAGAATGTCGCCAGCATGTTCTGCTAACAAACGTCTACCAATGATCATCCGCATAATTTCATTGGTTCCTTCCAAAATTTGATGTACTCGCACATCTCGTACATACCTTTCTAAAGGATATTCTTTAATATATCCATAACCGCCATGAATCTGTAGTGCTTCATTACACACATTAAAACCGACATCGGTAGCAAAGCGTTTTGCCATGGCGCAGTAAGCGCTGCACTCAGGGTTTTTATTATCCAATTTAAATGCAGCCAACCTAACCATTTGCCTTGCGGCTACTAGCTCGGTCGCCATATCGGCTAGTTTAAATTGTAAGGCTTGAAATGCCGCCAAGGGTTTACCAAATTGGGTACGCTCTTGCATGTAAGACTTAGCGGTATCTAATGCCATTTGTGCAGTGCCAATTGAGCAGGTGGCAATGTTAATACGCCCGCCATCCAAGCCTTTCATGGCGAAGGTAAACCCCTGCCCTTCTTCACCTAATAAACAATCTGCCGCTACGCGCACATTATCAAAAGTAATCAAACGAGTAGGTTGTGCGTTCCAGCCCATTTTTTCTTCTGCTTTACCGTAAATCACACCTTCAGTATCAGCAGCTACCACAAAAGCAGAAATGCCTTTAGGGCCCGCTTCACCAGTGCGCGCCATGACTACCAACACTTCAGTTTCACCCGCGCCGGAAATAAACATCTTAGAACCATTCAACAGATAATCTTCACCATCTTTTTTGGCTGTAGTGCGCATTGCTGCTGCGTCTGAGCCGGAACCGGGCTCAGTTAAACAATAAGATGCTAGTTTTTCACCCGTTACTAAACTCGGACACCACTTATCTTTTGCGGCTCTTGTACCCCATGTTGCCACCATCCATGTCGCCATATTATGTATGGTCATCATCGCAGTAGTAGTGGTACACCCCATAGCAAGTTGCTCAAAAATAATAGAAGAGTCCAAACGGCTTAAACCTAATCCACCTTCACTTTCTGGTGAATACAAACTGCAGAAGCCCAACTCGCCGGCTTTTTGAATCACTTCTTTTGGAAAAATATGCTCTCTATCCCACTTAGCAGCGTGAGGAGCAAGTTCCTGTTCGGCAAATTGTTTGGCGGTGTCTGCAAAAGCCTGTTGATCATCAGTTAAGTCAAAATTCATAATATTTTCCTATTTCAACGAGATAGTCATATTTGGACCAGAGGGAATATCATCTTCAAACCAGCGTGCCGTAATTGTTTTTGTTTCAGTATAAAAACGCACTGCTTGTTTGCCATAGGCATGTAAATCACCATAAAAGGAGTTCTTCCAGCCTGTAAAAGAGAAAAATGGCAGTGGTACAGGAATAGGCACATTGATACCCACTTGGCCGACTTCAATTTCATGTTGGTATTTTCGAGCGACAGCACCACTGGCGGTAAAGATTGACGTACCGTTACCGTATGGGTTGCGATTCACTAGGGCAATGGCCTCCTCTAACGTATCAACTGTCATGCAGCACAATACAGGGCCAAAAATTTCTTCTTGGTAAATCACCATGTCCTCACTAACATCTGCAAAAACAGTAGGGCCAACCCAATTACCATTTTGGTAACCTTCTTGATCTAGAACAAAACCTGAGCCATCGAGTAAACAAGTTGCACCTTCGTCTTTACCTTGCTGTATTAGTGACAGCACTTTGTGTTTCGCTTGCGGGCTAATTAGTGGCCCAAACCCGGCTGATTCATCATCCCATAACCCAGGTTTAACGGCTTTTAGAAGTTCAGTTAACTCACCTATCCACTCTTTAGAATCGCCCACAAATACAGCTACAGAAATCGCCATGCAACGCTGCCCTGCTGCGCCTACTGAAGCACCAACCAAGTTATTTATGACCTGTTGTTTATTTGAATCAGGCATGATTACTGAATGATTTTTAGCCCCAGCAAAACACTGGGCTCGTTTCATGTTATCGGTTGCTGTTTTATAGATATGCTGCCCAACTGGCACCGAGCCAACAAAAGACACGGCGCGAATATCTGGGTCTTGCAGCAAGGTATTAACTTGCTCTTTACCGCCATGCACCACATTTAGCACACCTTGTGGTGCGCCAGCTTGAACAAATAACTCAGCCAGTTTCATTGGTGTGAGAGGGTCTTGCTCTGACGGTTTGAGAATAAAAGTGTTACCGCAAGCGATGGCCATAGGAAACATCCAAAGTGGGATCATCGCGGGAAAGTTAAAAGGTGTAATGCCTAAACACACCCCTAAAGGTTGAACATAACTATAAGTATCGATACCTCTGGCCACATTTTCTGCAGTTTCGCCCATCATCATTGAGGGAATATTCATGGCTTGTTCTACTACCTCAATGCCACGCCAAACATCGCCTTTTGCATCAGCAAAGGTTTTGCCCGTTTCGCTGCTTAGAAGTATTGCGATTTCATCATGGTGTTCTTTGAGTAATTGTTGATATCGCATCATTACGCGTGCTCTTTCTGAAGCAGGCACATCTTTCCACTCTTCGAACGCCGCTTTTGCACTAGCCACTGCCAAAGCTAATTCTTCGTCAGTTGTGCAAGTCAACTCAGCAATAACTTCATTATTAGCGGGATTAGTCACGGGTATGTTTGGTAGCGAAGACGATATTATCAACTCACCATTGATCAGGGACGGAACAAGCTGCATAAATAGTCCTAAATAGTTTAGATTTAACGAGGCTAACAAATTTTTACCTTTACGTTAACGTAAAGTAAACAATTACACTTATTAACGACTGTCTCGTTAGTTGTACAACCTTTAAATCATCCTATTTTAACGTTTCATAGCTGAGACTTAAAAAATTCATTATTTTTATTACGTCTGCCTGTTATGCTGCTGATATGTGCAGAAAATCAGCCTTCTAATATGTCACTTGCTAAAGTCAAAGTAGCCGTTGTTGAAGACAATGGAATGGCACGCGCCAATATTCGTAATCATTTATTGGATATGGGGTTTGGCCAAATTAGCTGTTTTAGCAATGGTCGAGAGCTCAGAGCCAATTTAAAAAATCAGAAGTTAGATCTCCTGTTGATGGACTTTCACCTTGGACAAAATAAAAACGGTGTAGAAGTCGTACAAGACTTACAAAAGCAAAAACAAATCACCCATTCTACTTGTGTGATGTTTATTACCTCCGATCGACTGCCATTGATTATCGGCCAAATTGTTGATATTCATCCAGAAGCATTGGTCGTCAAACCTTATACAATTCGCCATTTGGTTAAGAATATTTCTAACTGCCTAAACCTAAATAAATATTTAATGCCGGTTTACGAAATGATGGATGACAATAATTATCCCCAAGCATTAGTCCTACTAGATCATTTGTTAGAAAAAAATGCCCAACCGAAGAATAAAAGTGCATTGGTCAAATTACGCGCCCGGTTATTAACTAAGTTAGGCCGCTATTCAGAAGCTGCGGATCTTTACCGCGACATACTACATCGCTCAGACAAAGTCATTTGGGCAAAATGGGGACTGATCCAAAATCTATTCTTAGATGATCACGTTGAAGAAAGTGAAATCTTGCTACACGACCTGACACGGTCAGAGCTCACAAATGATAAAGCATGTGAGTGGTTAGCACGCATTAGCGTAAGCAATAACCAGTACAACAAAGCCGAAAACTACATGCATCAAATCCGCGAAGGCGAGCTATCTATTCCTGCTGCTCGTTTGAAAGCCTATATTTACCAAGCACAAGAGCGTGGTGGCGAAGCCATTACTCTGCTGGAAAAAAAACGCGAGTCTAACCGTTCTATTCGCGAACGATACGATGAAATATCACTCGATCTTGCTCGCTGCTATATAGCCGAAGCAGAACTGAGAACTAAACCTGAAAGCTCTTCAGATTTGAAAGTAGCGAAACTTTTGATCGGTGCTGCAGGCAGAAAGCTATCTGATCCTAGCTTAACGATTAGAAAAGACTATATGTATGCCATGATCGCATTTATGGAAGGTAATGTAGTCAAAGCCAATGAAATATTATCTCGCCCTGGCATGACTGAGCTTCAAGATGCTGAAATATCCACTATTACTGATGCAGTTCAAGCATGGCGAAATTCTGGTGATATTGAAAAAGCCAAAGAGTTTTTAAAACTTAGTCAAGATAAGTTGAAAAACATTGATGACGGTAACGAAAAAACTGTCTCAGGCATGCTTGTAGCGAGAGGCGAAGAGGCCATTGGCGAAAGAAGGCCGCAAGCACTTGAGTTTAATAAAGTTGGATTGCAAAAATACACTAACAAAGATTATGTCGCTGCAACGCACGACTTCTACCAAGCCTATTTATTATTTCCAAGGGAGCTAGCATTCAGCCTCAACTTGTTACAAGGTTTAGTAGATGCCGAGTTACTTTCTTACAAAAAAGTGAATACCCTCGAATTTTTAGCTGAGTTGCAAAACCGTGAGCACAATGAAGGTAATAAAAAACGTTTAGAGGAAATCGTCGGTCGTATCACTAAGAAAAAGGAAGTATATTTTGTTGCCGGTGAGATAGAAGAACTAGACAACAATAATAATGAATAATGTAACTCTTAGAAAAAAGTATATTTAAGAAACCGCACAGATTCAGTCATCAGCCATACCTTTTTTGTAACACTCCTTAGTCTTATTTGTTTTACTTTGAATGCACAAGATTCGACGATTATAAACAATGACCTGAAACCAAAACTTTATTTCGATATAGGCGAGCAAGGTGGCTGGGTGCCTTTTCATATGGGCGCCGAAACAGGTCGCCCTGGTGTTTTGATCGAATTATCACAAGCCATGCAAGAATATTCTGGCATCCAATTTATCCCCGTTTACTTACCCTCAAAGCGAGCTGAGAAAGCACGCAAAGACGGCTTGGTAGATTTTGACTTTATATGTCTGGAATGCTTAAAAAATGGTGTGCCTGGAGATGAATATTTGGCAACTGAATCTTTTTTTGAGATTACTGAACACTTAGTCACATTAAAGAAAAAAAACCATCTATTTCCTACTCGGCAGGCTATGTTTAGTGAACGTGTTGGGACTATCGCTGGCTACTTTTACTTTGACAAAAACCAGTTTATTCGCACTGATTTTTTCAATGAAAACCAACTAATACTGAGGTTAAAAAACGACCGATTCAATGTCATCATTTTAGAAAGAGAAACCGCCAAGTACTGGGCAAAACTAAATAATACAGAAATAGGCTTTGTCGCCCTGCATACTTCTGGAAACCTACTAATGAGAGCAAGAAAAGAGCACAGAGCACTTATTCCTAAGCTAAATCAAACTATCAAAATGATGAAGACCTCAGGAAAACTAAAAGCCATTTTAGATAGTCATGGTGTTGAATCACTCATTACTCAGAAAAACTAATCACATCAATTCACTTACTTTAAGCCATGA